>JACCEA012321595.1_pt1 | contig 51567 bp, 87 predicted proteins | sample 7449851 | NCBI WGS metagenome assembly JACCEA01 (sample SAMN15323453, study PRJNA562643) | freshwater metagenome | isolation source: river surface water | place: USA:Blue River Watershed | collected 2017-08-18 | reverse complement strand
GTAGTATTCGCTGCATTCAAATTGCCAGTACCAGCACCACCAGTTTTTGCGGGAGTCGCAGGAATTATTGGTCTATGGATTGGCTTTACAGTACTAACTAATGTAATATCCTAGGAGGAATACAATGAATACAACACAACTAAAGGCAATGCTTGCATCATATGGACGATCAGTCCTTGCAGCAGCGACAACACTATACATGGCAGGAGTAACAGATCCAAAGGATTTGGCTTACTCACTTGCTGGTGCACTCATTCCAGTAGTGCTTCGCTATGCTAATCCAAATGACAAGTCTTTTGGACGACTTCCAGCAGTATCAGAGGTTGAACAAGCACTTGCAACAGTTAAGCCAGTAAAGGCACCTGCTAAGAAGGCAGTCGCTAAGAAGGCAGCACCAAAGAAGAAGGCTCCACGAGGAGCAGTTCTCTAAAAAGAATCACAGTCCTGAGTATGACTTTAAACTGCTCTACTTTTTATTAGTTCTGAATATAGATCAATAAGAATATTTTTGTTTAATGCTCGATCAAATACCTTTTTGGCAACTTCATAGCCATGTGTAGATTCAATATCCCTAGGCAAGTGATGGTTTTTCATATATAGATCCTCAGTTGTATATCTTTTAGAGTTTATCTCTTCAATGCTTTTCTTTGACCTATCAATGTCTACTAATTTTATATAAGATAGTCCTAGAGTCTCCAGCATACACTTTAAAACTTCATGAGTATTCTTTGTTACATCATCAAACCATAAAACATTAACTGATTTATTATTAATTGAGTAGGAAATATACTTTATATACTCCTTGATCAGGCTGTCCATCAGGTCATCTAACTCCTCATCCAGTCCCATGTCGCCCTCTTGCATAGTCATATTAAAGACAAGTAGGCTTGGCATTAGTTGCTCTGGATTCCTAAAAGTTGTAAACTGAAAGATATTTTTTCTATCTGGCATCTTCAACAGTATTGGTGAGTGAGTATGGTGATAGAAGTTGTAGTCATCTACAAACTTTCGATACCCTTCAGGATAGTTTAAATCTATAGCATTTCTGAAGCAAACAGATAAAAAGGTGTTTGCTGTTCTTTGTATTGAGTTTAATATAACATCTGGCTTGTCTTCTAGAATCATATTTTAAGTATAGCATATGCTATAATTGTATTTGCCTGCCCAATGGGGGGTAATTAAATTATTCGCTTGAAAGGGGAATAAAAATGAGTTACATTAGTAGTACAGAAAATGGCCTAGGGCCAACATGGTTAAACGATCCATTCTTTATTGGATTTGACAGAATGTTTAACCGATTAACAAACACAACAACAAATCAGTCTGGCTTTCCACCATACAATGTTCGTAAAGTAGATGAAGATACATTTGTTGTAGAACTTGCAGTAGCAGGATACAACAAGGAATCAATCAAAATTACAGAGCATGATGGATCACTTATTATTAAGGGTGAGCGTCCAGAAGATGTTGAAGAATATTTGCATAAGGGCATTGCTGGTAGAAAGTTTACCCGCAGTTTTGCTCTTGGTGAGTACATGTTTGTTAATTCCGCTGATCTCGTAGATGGAATGCTTTATGTCGTGTTAAAGCGTGAAGTTCCAGAAGAGAAGAAGCCAAAAACAATTACAATCAAGTAGTATAATTAAAGCCTATACACCCAGACACCTGGGCAGTGTAGGTAAAACAAGGGTCGCTACCCCTTGGATGGAGTCCTGAGCATGACTTTAAACTGCTCTTTTATAATGATGGTATAATTTCACTATGACAACTCATGCCCTAACACAATTAAGCAATACAGAGGCTACACGCCTTACACCTCCAGGACTTCATTCTGGAATGGATATTACTCTTCAAAATGTAAATACAGATGCTTATGTATTTGTTGGAGGAGAAGGCGTTACTACAACAAATTATGGTTATCGAATTGCTCCTAATAATGGTTGGGCAATTGAACTACCTGGCAAAGATGCACTATATGCAATATCAGATGTAGATGGAGCAAATGTTGCAATCTTACAGACAGGACTTGAGCCATAATGTCAAGATTTACTAGTCCAGATGCTAATGGTGCACCAGGCCCAATGGGTCCAACTGGCCCTGCAGGTGCTGATGGAGAAAATGGTGTTGGTGTTCCACCAGGAGGTTCTGCAGGAGAAATTCTTGCAAAGATCGACGGTACAGATTACAATACTGAATGGATCCAAAACTATACAAGTACAGTAAAGCATGAAGTAAAGTATATTGGAGATCCAACTATTCCTGTAGGAACACCAGTATACACAGTTCTTAATGGCAATGGAAATAGTTCAACAAATATTCCAGTAAATGTTGCATCAAATGCTTCTGAGTCTACATCATCAAAGACTATGGGTTTAACTGAAGCATCTGTTTCAAAGAATGGTTTTGTTTATGTTGTTACTGAAGGTTTAGTTGCAGGCATTGATACATCTACCGCAAATACAGGAGATCCTGTTTGGCTTGGAGTAAACGGAGCATATATCTTTGGTTTAGCAAATAAGCCAGTTGCACCTGCACATTTAGTTTTTCTTGGTGTAGTTACAAGAGGACAGCAAGTCAATGGTGAAATTTTTGTTAAGGTACAAAATGGTTTTGAGATTAACGAATTACACGATGTTTTAATTGGTAGTGGATATTCTTCTACTCCTGCAGATAATGATATTCTTGCTTACGATACCGCTTCAAGTTTGTGGAAGAATCAAACACTTGCAAATCTTGCTGGATTGACATATGATGGAACAGATCTTTCTCTTTCTGGAAAATTTAATATTACTACCTCATCTGGTGATGAAGGTGGAGAAATGTTTTTAAATAAACCAGTTACCAACACAAGCCTTAATGGTGGCGTAACAATAGATGTTTATAGAAATCAATTAAGAATTTTTGAGCAAGGTGGTACTGCAAGAGGTGTATCACTTGATCTAACAGAAGCACCTTCAGGTGTTGGTGGAGAATTTTTATTTAAAGCCAGTGGGTTTGTAGATGCTGGTGTGGATGTTACGTTAGGTAATTTAAGGGCAAGAATCCCAGCATCTGGAAATCGCAGTTTACAGTTATCAACAGTAAGCGGAACTTATAATGTGTATGGTAGCGATGTTTATTCACAAAACGGTATCTCTGGCGTAACAATTCCATCAGGATCTGCAGTCACAATTACAACAACACCAACATATCTTATTCCTAGTTATCAGTTTACAGTTGCAGGCGCAACAGATACATGGCTATTAAGAGACACATCAAACACGATTGGCTGGAGAATAAGTGTGGTTTTTGGTCCAAGTTTTAACAATAACTTTATTAGTATTGAAAGACTATAGTCTGGTATAATAAATAGTATGATAAACCTAAAAGAAGGCGATTTCGCCATGACAGCACACGGATCTGATGAAGAGGTTCATGTAGGCCAAGTAGTTCATGTTATGCGTGAAGGTATGCTTGGTGTTCCAGGCGGAGAGTATTCTCTTGAGGCAACCCCAGAAAATCCAGCGGTACTGATTCAACTATTTGAACAAGAAGAAGGTGGATTCTGGGAAGCAACAAACCTATATACAGGATGCATGATGTCACTCATGGTACCTATTGACCCACTACCAGCAGAGCCAGAGAGTCCAGAAGATTCAGAGATGGCTATGGCTGCCTATGATGCATATGTAGGTAAAGCAGAAAACCCAATCATGCCAACAGATACATATCAAAATAAGCAAGCACCGTGCTGGGATGGGTATGTACAGCGTGGAATGAAGCCAGGAGATAACGGACAGCCAGTACCTAACTGTGTTCCTGCTGCAAAGGCAGATGATCTGTTTGAGGATGACGATACAGTAGAGTATGAAACAGATACAGTATCAAAGGCTGAAGGATATTCACCACCAGCAGGAGCAAGATCTGCTGCTCGTAGAGCAATTAAGTTTAAAGAAGATGGTAAGGCTAATGGTGCGGGAACTGCAGTTGGCTGGACTCGTGCAGGGCAGTTAGCAAGAGGAGAAACAATTTCTCTCAGTACTGTTAAGAGAATGTACTCATACTTCTCACGCCATGAGGTAGACAAGAAGGGCAAGGACTGGGGAAATACAGCCAATCCTTCTAATGGATATATCATGTGGCTAGCGTGGGGTGGAGATGCAGGATATTCTTGGTCAAGATCAATCGTTAACCGTGAGAAGGATAAAGCCATGTTTGCTGATTTTGGAAAAGATTATACTAACAACATAACTGAAAGGTTTTCACTATAATGCCAAAGAAAAAAGCAGGATCATTTAACGATACACAAATCAAAGACGGTTGGATTGTTAAACTTCGTAAAGATGGAACCATCAAGGCAAAGATTGAGCCTTACACACCAGGCCAACCTAAAAAGGATAAGTAATGGAACTATTGCATTTCACAGCAGACTGGTGTAACCCATGTAAGAAGATGGAGCCAGTTATTAGCGAGTTCCTATCTGAGAACCCAGAGATTGTTTATACAAAGATTGATGTGGATGAAGACTCTGAAAGAGCAAGAATTCACGGAGTAATGGGTATCCCAACATTTTTGTCTATTGATGGTGGATACGAAAAGTCTCGTGCCACTGGTGTAATGCAGAAGTCTGAACTAAAACACCTGTTTGAATAATACTTGCGTCCCCGATAGGATTCGAACCTATGACCTACACCTTAGAAGGGTGTCACTCTTCCGCTGAGTTACGGAGACATTGCTTCTCCCCTAGGACTCGAACCTAGATTGCCAGATCCAAATTCTGGAGTCCTGCCATTGGACGAAGGAGAATTAGTAGCCCCAACGGGAGTCGAACCCGTCTTGCCAGATTGAAAATCTGGAGTCCTAACCGATAGACGATGGAGCCTTAGTGCTTCTCACAGGAGTTGAACCTGTAACACCCAGATCCTAAATCTGGTGCCTCTACCAATTGGGCTAGAGAAGCAGTGTGAGCAGAATGTGACTAGCATTCCCTCACTGACTCTACACTAGACATCCTACGAGTAGTAGCAACCACATAGGTCTATCTGCCTATATCTGTGAGGTTAGCACAGTCACGGACTTTCGGGCCAGTGCCTACATATCTTATTCACGATTGATATAACCGAGTGTTAGTCACTACACTGCAGAGTCTCTAGGAGTCGAACCTAGGCTTACCGCTTTGGAGACGGTAGTGCTTCCGTAACACTTAGACCCTTCAATACTTTATTTAATTATACCGTACCCGAAGTGAGATTCGAACTCACGCTATACAAATTTTAAGTCTGTTGCCTCTACCGCTGGGCTATTCGGGATAAACTACTTAGCCAATAAACCAATTAGTAGGCCAACGATAAACATTGACAAACCAATTACCCAATGATATCTACGCATAAGATAATCTCTAACAATCTTATCTTGCATAGACTCTGGTACTTCTACAACTCTATCACGACCTAAATCAATCTCGTACTTCATTGTTATCCCCCTGATCAACCCCATAGGTCATAGTTACATAGCATACATAAAATCCTGCTGCAAAAGCAGGGATAAGAAATAGTGAGTGAATCATATATTAAGTATACACCAATCAGTCGAACTTGTAAAGTCCAGAATAGGAGTTATTAAAAATATTTTTAAGTCCATAGTGCAACATTAGGTGATGCCCCAAAAAGTTATAATTATAAAGAATACACGAGTTATTTCTCTTTATATTATCAATGTTGTTATCGAGGAATTTAGACATAATATCATTATTAAAAGGATTAAACATATATATATGCATCTGCTTGTCTGGTAAAAGGTAATCTTCAGCAGATATAACTTCCAGGTTAGCATTCAGCCCAGGTATGGCATTTTCAATCAGATCTGGCTGTACATCGATCCCAATCAATTCCTTATATCCAAAGCCTGAAGCCACCTCTAGCAGTTCTCCAAGCCCACACCCTATGTCAATGATGGAATCGCATGGTAGGGCCTTCTGAGCCTCTTTAAATAGGGTTATAGCGTCCTCGTCCTGAGACTTTTGATAGGCAAAATACTGCTTATTTTCAGGTATGTGGCTTCTAGGCGGTAGAGACTCAGAGTTCATAGGTACCATATTTTGAAGGTCTAAAACAAAATTAAACCTATTTAACTCATGCTTAACACAACCAATGTCAGACATCCATCTATTTTCAATACCAATGTTAAGCCAGTTATTTACAGATGACAACTCAAAATATTTGCTGTCAGATATATCAATGTCTATATAATTTGTGTTATTAATATAACCACCAATGGCACACTGGGTCTCTTCTGTTAATACCGTGCATCCACGGCTAACTCCAAAGCCAAGCCAAGAATCATGATCAATCATCTTTTTAGTATAGCATATGGTATGATTGTTAGATGCCTATTCCAGTAAATGAATCTTTAAACTCTGAAGATTTCTTTAAAGGTACCTTTATGTCCTATGAAATTGACTCTGCTGATGGCCAATGCAATCCGTATGAGGAGTATGATCTAACTCACGCTGAGAGAATTGATTTTAAAATCAAGCCAGAAAAAAATTTAACATATAAGATGAATAACTATGGTCATAGGTCAGATGACTTCGAGATCCTAGACAAAAATAAAACAAATATACTTTTTGCTGGCTGTTCCATTACATTTGGAGATGCTCTGCCACACCAATATAGGTGGTCGGAGTTCTTATACAAAGACCTGGACTTTGAGAACAAAGGACCGTATCAGTCTCTTGGGTTTTTAGGTGGAGGGGCTGACAAGATTGTTGTCAATATAATGAAGTATTGCGTTAAGTTTGGCAATCCAGACATAATCTTTATTCTTTATAGTGACTTTTCAAGGCAAACAAAGTATGTAAAAGAGTCTAAACAATTTAGAAGTATGATTGAGATTGACTACTCCACTAACCCAATAAGTTTAGAGAGTGAAGAGCAGGCTCATCAACTATTTATTCAAACACAAAACTACATTAGAATCTTAGAAATGTATTGCAAAATGAATAACATTAAACTAATAACATCTTCATGGGACAGTACTACCAATGAAGCGTTGTCAAAGTTGGACCTAGAAAACTATTACCCAATGTATAACATGGATGCTTCTGGGGTAGAAACAGACTGGGTTCCAAAAGAAGATAGAAAATTTTTGATCAAAGCCAGAGACGGACATCACGACGGTATCATTAATAATATACTTATGAAAGAGTTCTTTTTAAGAACATATAGGGGTATGGTATGATTGATATTATGGACTGCACACACGAAGACAAGAGGCCATATATTTACGGGTATATGAGCAGTGACTTCATTAAAGAACAATGGGATGGCATGCAGTACTATGGTGGATACACTAAGACGAACGATATGCCTGAATACTTTTGTCCAGACTGTCTAGAAGATTTGTACGAATAGGCTCTAGCCCTTTATTAATTATATCTGCTCTGATCTTTGCCTGTCTACGCTCAAACTTAGATAACTGAGGTTTAGACTTTTTTCTTTTAAGATTCTTTGATTGACGCTTTTGGCTCATGAGCCTTCTACATAATTCTTTACATGCTTTGAGCATACTCCAGTAACGATAAAATACTCGCCCTCAGAGGCAAGGTCGTTATACTCTGCTTTTCTGTCGCAGTAATGACACTTTTCTGGCTCTCTTGTTTCCATAAGACTATTATATCATTCTTCCCAATAGGGGATCCCGTCTTCATTATAATCTTTTAATCTTTTCATAAGTTCTTGATGATCTGGATCTTGATCTAATTTAGAAATAATGGCAGACATATCTATAGTATAATAGGTCCCCCATTTTTCATAGGGCTTATTAAGATATTTCCACATTTTTGCGTGGTATTTATATCGCCAACCATAGTTACTATCTTCATCTAAGTAAACACCTTTTAGTAAATGGTCGGTAGCAACGCTACCAAGCCAATTAGCAATCCATCTTAGTGGAAGAATCCTCGTTCTCTCTACCCGTGTAGACTTCCATGGGAACCCATCGTAATCTTCCATCTTTATACTCTCTCTCATAACCAAGGGACTTCCAGTCCATCTTCATAATTTTAGGCTCTTTCATCGCTCACTCCCTATTGCAAACCAAATTAACGCAGTAATAGTAATCATACCAGCAATAAAGCCTAATGTAAAGTTAATCATTTTTTAGCACACCATATCCTATAATCACTCATAGTCTGATGAGTGTCCCAGTATTCAATATCTTCTTTATCCATACCGCATGTTTTGCAAATCATTTACGCACCTTTGGCTTAGGCATTCGCTCTTGAATGAGATTAATTGCATACTGAATGCCTTGATGGTATGCCTCTGCATCATCTTTAGCCCAAATTAGTTCTCCAGTAACAGAATCAAACGACGATCCACGATACTTTAAATACTCTATGTCATGATCGATTAATAGTTCTCTTAACTGTTTTCTTTCAAAAGCAACAGCCTTTGCACAGCCATTGCATGGGCATGCCCACTCACCACGGGCAGGAGTTTGATTTGGATCAGCCACTGTCTCTTGCAATCCTTTCAGTATAGTCTCTAACATAAACAAACATCTTTCTTGCATCCTCCAGTTGGTCATAGTTCGACGGTAGAGCCATCAAAGCAATATCAGTTGCAATAGACTCTCTAACAGCCTTAACTACCTTATGTGTACCATTACACATTCCTTCTGGATCAGTTGTAAATCCACATCCACATTTACCCATTTACTTCTCCTTTTATTTATCCGTGCCACTCATCAAACGATATGCCACAACGCCCACAAATTCCTTTAGCCTTATTTTCAGGGGTAACAAACATATGATCGCAATACTCTCTAGGGTTAGTATGCTCTTTAACACTTTCAATACAGGTTGAAACTGCTTTAAACCAGTTCTTTGCTCCTGGATATTCCATATTAGAAGTTATACCACGGGAAGCATGCTTGTACCAATTGATGATCAGTCCATTCTTTTTGTATACAAAGTTTGGTGGACATCCTTTAGCATGAGGGCTTGTATCATCTTCATCCCAACCAGCATCACACCAGCAATAAGAACGCATTTCAAAAACACTGTTTATATAATCTGGCTGCCCAGCATTTGATGTAAGGAGATTACTCCAACCATACTGATCGTATTTATTTCCACGGAATTCAGCAATAACTTCTGCAATCATATGCAGTCCATCACTAGCCCAGTCAGCCTCATATTGCTGTACTGGAGTATTGCTAAGAAGTAAGCCTAGTTCCATTTGCATCATCCTTTGTCCACTCATATACACTATCATACAGGTAATTCATTACTTCGTCAATAGCCCCCGCCATTGTTGGAGCGGTACATGAGCAGTAAAAACCATCTTCTGCAAATGATAAATCTGCTTCCCAATGTGTAAACTCATTATCAAACTTAACCTTAGTAATCTTAATAGTTACAGAGTCTGAGTAGTCTAATTGATCAGTCATTGAAAATCCCTTGGGCTAAATAAATTTCTCCACGAATGAAATGCCCAACCATTGCGGGTACGATAGTAAGTAAGTTCAAATATAGCATACTCAGTTCTTACATGATCAATAACTGTCTTAGTTATATCTGAGGTATTATAGAATTTACCCTGCATTGGTCCATTAATTGCTATCATGCTTTTCTCAATTCCGCTTTTAGTTCTCGCTTAATAGTTTTCCATTCATGCTCATGGTAATACCAACGATTAGCATTATCATTAATAGCATAGGCTTCTACTTCTTCTGCAGTCCCCCAGAAAATACCCTTTACGATTTCTTCTTTTAGTTCATTAACCTGCTCTTGGTTCTCACAACTTTCAAGGGCATCGCAATAAGAGCATGATCCATACCCAACTACAGTAAAGCCAAACTTATTGCCATTTTTTAGCAGGTACACGTAATCACCTTGCCAATCACCAATGTTCCAATCTTTAACAATAGTTCCAGCAGACGCAACTAAAGAATCATAGGACTCATTTGGATAAAAGTAGTCTTCCATTACCCCTCCAATACCCAGTTAAGTGCTTTGATTGTTTTATATATGTAATACTTATCGTCATCTAGTTGATATGATTTACCTAGGGTTTCTAGTTCTTTCCATGACATTCCCGCTTTTTTAAGCAGGGATTCACGATCTGCAATTAATTCATCACTAGTCTTAATAATCATTTCAACTCCTCGATTTTCTCAAATGGTTGAAAGGATAGGTACTTTCTTGCTGCTCTCTTGGATGCTAGTTTTGCACCCCAATAAGTAAAGGCATATCCACCATCAACGCTTGACCAATAGCCTTCTTTCTTTTTATTGGGTTTACGGTAATTTTCTACATCCCAGAAATAACCACTATAATTTCTGGAGTTGTGAATATTGATTCTGTATTGGCTCATTAGTATCCTCCCAGACACTCATTGCGTGTATGAAACAATCTTATCTTATTCATTATCTTTTTGTTTGGCGCATACAATTCTTCGCCACAGCAGGCAGTCTTAAGATACCACTCTTTAGCAAAGAAGTCATACTTAAGACCAGTAGCCTTAGCATACTTGTTGGCTACAAAGGTTGCGAATGGATCAGGAATCTCTAGATTAATCATGCTGAGGTGGTATACAATCTAGGCAAAAGGCTGCACCAGCACTTGAGACTTTAGCAGTAATAGGGTCAACATAGAAGGTTGAGGCATCGTCAATATGGCGACGGCATACAAAACACTTTCGTGTCATTAGTTCCCATTCCACTTGTAAGCAATATAATTAAACATGTTGAGGATTCCAACAATAAGCCAGAATGCAACCTTGTATGGGTTGAAGTCGGTTTCTGTTAGGGCATATACAAGCCATCCAAATGAAAAGAAGGCGAAAAATAGGTTCATACGGCCAATAAATTTATCTAAAGTAGTCATATAACAATTATACAGTTCGGCGACGGGTATGTCAAGTCTTTAAAGTTCGGCGACAATAGAGATACCCAAACCATCCCATGAGTCTTACGACTCACTATCGGTTTCTTTATCCCAGATTTCCCCACATTTTGTACAGGTAATCCCTGCTTCTCTCATATACCAGGTATGCTTACACATAGTTGCTCGCTTTCTGAAGATTACACACTGCGTGTGCAGGTCTTACATTTTCTAGGGTGTCGTGTCCATCTTTAGACAATGGGATGAGGTGATCGATATGAAGGCCAGACTCCCAGCCCTCTACGCCACATTTTCGGGGAGCCATAAAGTCAATAGCCAAACCACACATATGACAATTACCCCCATATGTAGCGATAACCTGGAGTTCATTGTAGGCCTTTGACTTAACTGCCTTACGCCTTCTATTCTTTTGGCGTTCTCTTTCTCTTACCTTTTCTAGGTTTCTAGCCCTAGAATCTGCTTGGCGTTTGGCACCATTCTTCTGATATCTTATCTTACTGTATGCCCTATTAGCAACTAAACACTCAATGCAAGGTTTAGTCTTGTTATTCTTATGCTTCTTATAGCCAGCATAGGTGCCACAGTTTAGATACATATATCCATTATCCCATTGATCAGGGCAAAAGTCAAGGACAGTTTATACTCGTATCCAGGAGTCTCGATATTTACTTTATACACGCCATCGAGGTAGTCCGTGCGGCTTTTTGGGTTTTGCACTCATACTCAAGAGAAGGAGTGACTCTATAATTATACACACTTTTGCGGGGGATGTCAAGTATAATGGGAGTATGAATGAAGCCATCCTATATATACTATATAGCCCAGTACACAGGGCTGTTAAGGTAGGGATATCAGATATATCAGGTAAGAGGTTTAAAGCCCATAAGACCAAAGGATGGGTATTGGTTTCATATTGGCATTTTTTTGAACGGGATAAGGCAAGAGCCGTAGAATCTATAGTACTAAAAACACTAAGGGAAAGACACGGACATTTCCTTGATAAAGCAGATATGCCTCAGAATGGATATACGGAGACATTTGATGCTAATAAGGTGACTAAGAGAATGTTGATCCGTATGGTCAATAAGGCTATTAAGGACGTTTGATACCCTGGCATTTTGGACATTGCTTAGTAGGGTTTGATACCCCATAGGATACTTTAAACATACCACCACAGTCAAAACATAAGACATCTAATGATGGTTTGTCAAAATCTATATATTCCTCTAAGTTATCTAAAATTCCCATATGACTATCATATCATAGAAGTTATCCACAGGCATTGATACCTTTAATAATACAGATTTCAACTCCATCACCATATCTATGATCAAACTCTTTTCCTACATTCCATAGTTGATCATCTTGAATTACAAGATATTTATTAATAGAATCAGGATTTGTATCTCCTTCTATTCGTCCAATATGGTAGGTTTTGATCAGTTTTTCATTGATGTAAATTGGTATGTGTATAGGCATAAAACCATTGTATCGTAAAGTTATCCACATGTCAATACCCTTAAAAATGTTAGTTGTCCACAGGTTTATCCACAGATAAATATTACTGATTAGGTTGTTTTTCATTCTAGAAGTGGAGCATAGTGGAGGAGAGTGGTTTATTGAGCATTTATAAGAAGGGCGTCGTAATCTTTTGGGGGCCAAACCTCCTATACCAAACATTCAAACCTTTGTCAAATCCATATGGGGCTATGCATTATATACCAAACATAAGTGTTTGTCAACTTTGATTTGAAACAAATCCTTGTGACAAATTTGAATGATTTTGTCGACATTTGTTTGATAATTAATTATTAATTAAATAAAATAAAAAGAAATAAATAAAAAACAATTTGTTTTATATTATTGTTTCTTATGCCACATTACTATGTTATATCTATTACCCTTGTTTGGAGATACTGAATGTAATACATCAGAGTAAAAGAATACTCCTTGGTTCCCCGCAGGTTTGTGGCTGATCCCTAGATCGGGGAAGTTGATCTGACCCCCTTCGTAATCCTCGTTGAGGTAGACGACGGTAGAGATAAAGTTATGTTCTGCACCATGGTGTGCATCTATATGTTCCCAAGCCCCATTAGATCCATCAGGCCAAACAACAAGATATCCTTCGGATAAAACCAGTTCAACATCAAACAACTCTTTGATCTTGTCTACTACTATAGAGTTTACTTGATCTATATAGGGTTTGGCTAGTTCATTTGATACCGCTTTAATTTCATCAGAGCCCTCGTACGGGGAAAAATTTTCAGCCTTCGTAATGTATTCTAGGATTGTTTTATGTACGTCCCCTGGCAGGATATCATTAACTATCTTGGGAGTCTGGGAAACGTCCATCAGAGGATGTATACGCTTTCTTGGCCTGGTAGTCGGGGGTAAAGGAAAAGAACTTAGACAAACCTATAGTATGAGTAGCAACTACAAAGGTATTCCATATAGAGTTAGAGAATGCCAAATATTGTTTTGGCTGTTGTTTTGCATATTGAGCAAAGTGATCTCTTCCCATATAGGAATTATACCATTGTTTGGCTAGACTTGACAAACCTTGTTTGATATGATATGGACTTGACAAACAGATAATTGTTTGGTATGGGGAAAAGAATTTGTCCTTCGTAATATGGTTTGGGGAAAATAAAATGATCTTCGTAATCTGATATGGGCAAAATCTTGGTGGATCGTAAATAGGGGGTTTGATATGGTTTGTCCGAAATGTCCGATTTCACGTCCCCACCCCCAGGCTTTTGTCAAGCCCAGGGATCGGACGATCAGATTATTCTTCTTCGGTTTTGTTCTGCTTCTTATTGTACGCAAACACCAAGATAGAGCCAAGATTAATTTCATCAAGAACTTCGAAGTCTTCTTCTGTTACCTCTAGCAAGTCTAGTAACATCTTGTATGTTTCGTTAATCATCTCTTCACCTAGTGGTGTGACTTCCTTTACGATACCCTCGGCAATCATGTAAGCCAGTGGGCAACCCAAGTCATTGTATTCCATGAACGCAGAGAAATCCTCATCATTACGGAACTCAATCCATAACTGTCCAACGATTCCTGCTTTGTCTGCAAACTCCATTTAAATCCCCTTCATCTCTTGTCTAAGTTTATCATACTCTTCTTGTGCGGTCAATGCTAAAACATCAAATCGATGAAATACAATCATTGGCATATTTCTAACTAAATAATAACCAACCCGCTCAAGGTCAATAGAGAAATCCTCAGTTAGGAGTTTTGCAAGTTGCTCTGCTTTTCTAGATTCTTTTGTATGTACTGCTTCTGCTCTTATCCGTCTAGCCATGCTACTCCTCTCTTATCCATTGTACCAAAAATTGTTGGGGGAGGCAAACCCCACGAATGCCTCACCCCATCCACCTAAGTGGACATTGCCTGCCTAAGCAGGAACCTTTGTATGATATTCAATAAACTGGTCCCAGGAATGTTCACCTGATTCATCTTCGACGGTCCCAGCCTGCACATCAACAATAACAGGATAGTCAAGGAATGCGATGTCTTCTGGATTTGCCAAGAAGATTCCGTGCCCTGTCTCTTCATCTCGTGACTCTTTAGTTAGTTGGTCAATGATGATTCGAAGACTGTATGAGTCATCAGACCACCGTGGACGGGCCGCTTCTAGTGCTGCAGCGAGGTCCGTACGCCAGGTTGTCTCACCCCAGTGTGAGTACAGTGTGATATACGGCTTGTCCATGTTGGCCTTGAATACGTAGTTAATTCTTGCTCCCATGATTACTCCTCATCCAATCTCTCTAGTGCTACAATGCTAATGTCATATAGAATTTCTTTGTATACCTCATCCATCTCTTCGGTATCAGTGTTAGCCTCAAAACTCATGTACTGTCCTGTGGGCTCGTGGATTACTTCAATCGACCACTTAGGCATTAGCGACCTCCTAGGTCAAACCAAGTGTCCTCAGTTGTTTCATTATCTAGTTCTACATTATCTTCCATGGGGTTCTCCTCGTTTTGTTTCTCTAATTCTACCATTTCTTCCTCCGTTATGCAAATTGGGCAACGCTCATACTCGTAGTATCTTTCATTAATTAGTTGGCCATCATCTTCAATCTCAGCCCCGCAACCTTCGCAGTAGTACCAATAAGATGACACCTTGATTTGAATTGTTACATTATCTGGAAAAGGTTTATCAGTGATAAAATAACCAATCCTATTAACAAAGCCCCAACCAGACCAGATATAACTTCCACCATCATCTCCATCTCCATACATCCAGATATTTTTTTCAGGGGACTGCTTGACAAACTCATACTCATCACCATAGGTTTCAAACATCAAACCACCGAATGAGGCATTGTTGTCTATATGATTAAGGATAGGCTTATACTCTGCTACCCATTCATCAAAATCCATCTCAATAAATGTGTCCATGTGGGGTATTCTTTCTACTAGGCTATGTTATAAGTATAGCGGTTTGATATTAATCTGTCAACTTCATACGGATAATGTCATAGGCATCGATGGCTCCCGCCGTATAGTCGTCCATCTCATGGTCACCCTCACCCTGATACTCATCACGGAGTAGGGTTAGTTCTTTAATGCGTCCCTCGACAAACTCCAGTAGATCGATTTTCATTCTCCTGCCTCCTTTGCACTAATAGCAAATGATATGTCATATGTATATTGATATAGTTCTACTAAAGCGTCAAGACGACCTTCTGCTCTAGTTCTATCCATAGAAAGCATAGCGTCTGAATAGTCATCTGCTTCTTCTTGTTTAACTAAATCAGTATACTCTTGCTCCGCAATGAGCATTAAGTTCTTTAGTTCTCCGTGGATGATATCAATACCTGATACACCTGCGTCGACCATGCGTTGTAGATGTGTGCCAATTGCTTCTGGTTGCTCAATCATGTGGGGTCTCCTTATTCGTAGTCTTTAAGTATATCCTGTGCCACTGACAAAATGTGCTGGGCTGTGGCAATCTCTGCCTGTTTAACTAAATAGAAATGATGTTCGTTTACATAGTCAATCTTCTCCAGGTCTTGCTGAAGACTAATGATATGAATCTTTATATACTCAAGAACCTCATTCATCTTCTTCCTCATCTTCTGAAGTTTGAGTTACATCAATTGAATAAACCTCGCCACCAAATGAGTAGTCCTCATAGTGCCAGCCTAGTTCTTCTGCCTCTTGCTCGTTATCTGCTTCTACCTCGTAGTTATACTCTACGATTACCTTGATATCATATGTTGCCATTGGGGGTTCTCCTTTGTTGTATATATTAATTATAGGGGTTGGAGTTGATTTTTACAACTTGTGGGGATGTGATGTTAGTCACAGTCTCCTGTACCGTGGCATCTTCCCATCCTAACAGGATCAGTTCATTAGGATAATCACACACACAGGTTGGGGTGTTCTTAAAATCCTGGGTAGTGACCTCGAAGAGGGTATCGCAATGAGTACAGATAAGATTATACTTAAGCCAATTAGACATTCTGAATCTCCTTCTGTTTGGTTTCTCTATTATAATATGCTACCGCATCGCACTGACAAATGAAAATGCCAGGGGTATCAGAGCATTCCCAGTTATGACTATGCATCTGTATCGATCCCAGCATAGGTAGCAATAAGCCACATGCATTGATGTAGTGTGCAATCACACTCTCCACCATTCATGTTTTCAATAAATTCAAAGTGTGAGAAATTATCCTCGTATATTTCAGTGATGAGTTCGTGGATTGCGTAGGGTTTGTGTTTTGTAGTCATATATAAAGTTTAGCAGGTTTGGGGAAAAATATCAACTCTTCTTAAAGTTATTTTGGCAAAAATGTTGTGTGATATAGGTCACAGGGGACGTCCCGATTTTTTATGCATTGCAGTGCATAATTATTCTTTGCGATTGCGATGGGACTCGAACCCACGATCTTCACAGTGACAGTGTGATGATTTAACCGACTAATCTACGCAACCAATATGGTGAGCAGTTTTAAATCTTGCTCAGGATTTATTTATTATGCGAGAGCCATTACGCCTTGCACAATTTTCAAGAGGCGATTCTTCTCTGCGTTAATTGCAGGGTCAAATCCGCTTGCAGATGCAAGGATAGATTCGTTAGAACCACCACGAGCAGAACGGTACCAGTCAAGTCTCTCAGTGAGTGCATTGTAAGCACCCCATGCGTTACCCGCAATCATTCCGTTAAACTCGCCTGTGTAGATGTCGTTAATAACATCGACTTTGGTTTCCCACTTCTTGAACGCACCCTTAGAATCTTTCTCAGGCTTTGGATAAGCAGCGAGAATGATATCATTGAAAGTCTTAGCATTGACTTCCTTCTCGAACATAGCCTTAGCCATGATATCGAATTCGTCCATGTAAGCATTAGCAAGACCAAGAGTCTCACGAGCAATCTGCACCTTGCCAGATGCGGTCTGCGTGTGGCGAATCTTGAATGATTGCTTGATACCCTTATTCTTCTTACGACCTACGCCACCAAGAGCAAGGTTAAGAGTGTTAGCGCACACAACACGAACGGGGGTAATAGATGCTTGAATTGCAATAGAACCATCGTGTGAAGTGTTGATGAGCAAATAAGTCTTTACCTTATCTGCGACACCATTAGGGTCAAGGACTGTCTCACGCTCTAGTGCAAGCGCACCGAACACAACACGCCCACCCTTGATTGAGCCAGCAGTCTCCCAACGACCTCCGCCGTCTAGGATATTGTCACCGAATGAGAATAAATCTTCATTCTGCATAACATGATAACGCTCACCTACGACACCAAGAATGTCTGTCTGTGTTTTATCTGTCGGGTTAGTACGCAATACGTACTGATAGTTTTTATCGCTTGTGAGATGTGAGGGGGTTTCCAAATCCTCAAGACGAACATTCCAACCATTGAGGTTTGCAGCCTCTAGCATTTCTGCGGTTGTCTTTTCTTCTGTGAATACGGTACCCAATCCATGCCAAGCAGGCTCACGGAAAGATGCGAATGATGTCTTGCCGTTTTGTGTTTCTAGGTCATGTGCCATGAGTTTTTCTCTTTTCTGTTTGTTGATAGTATAACTATACACCCATGCACTGACAAATGCAAATCGGGATAGTTAAACATGGTATAAATCGGACATTTCGATCATGTGATTAAAATAACATTCGTAAGTACGGCGTGTCGACTTGACAAACCATGATCGGCGGGACGTCGCAAATTTTGAGGGGGAATGCTTAAGCAGTTTACATGGACTTGCTTAGGTCCCTTGCCTAGTTTAAAGACATCCGACATGTCTATTAGTAGCCCCCTACTAAAAGTTAGCACTCATTAGCATCATACAATTCATAGTTATCAATAACTACATTACCACTGTTGATATCTACGTATGCATCTTCTAGTGCCTGCTCTAAATCAAAGTCATCGGCCTCGTGCATAGGAATTTCAATGCGGCCAGTGAATGAGATTGTTGCAGTGAATTCAATTTCCTTAACTGGGTTGTAGTCGATGATTTCACATAGGTCCGTTACTGATACGGTATCCTCACCGTTTTCAAATGCTTGGTCAATGAGTTGAATCAATTGGCCTTGTACTCTACCGTTTTCTGCTTTCCAGTAATCACAGTTAGAATGATTCTTTAACTGAGACTGCATCTCGTTAATCTGTGACTGAAGAAATTCTGTTGTTGCGTTCATTGGGGCTCCTTATTTGTTGTTGTTAATATTAATTGTACTAGTGGCCACTGACAAATCCATCCCTGCCACTACCAAGAAGATTGGTAGTAGAAGGATAGGTCATCAAAGTCCTTATGCTTGATAATTTTGTCTAACTTCTTGATTGTGCGCTTAACATCTTCCCAATAGTATTGGTCGATATCTGTGCCACCGAAGAAGAATCCCTCCGCAGGCATGATTTCTCTTGGGTCTTTATTGAAGAGAGCCTTACGACATACTTCACGCAACTCTTTTAACTTATCCTTAGAGACATAGTATTCTCCGCAGTCATCAACATTGTTTTGAACATGCTTAACAAACCAGTTATGAATCTGATTTGACTTACGCCAGTAAGCGCAGGTAACTGAAACCTGTGTGCCTTGAACATCTGTTGCAAGGTCTGAAAGTCCAGCGGTATCTACAATAGATTTGAACTCAGGAAGAATTGCTTCAGGTGAATCATAGGATAAGTCTCTATTATCATGTAAGACTTTCCAATCAACCTTATTAACATACTTCCGTGCCGATAGATACATATCAAGTCCCATTGTGGAACTCCTTTCATTAGGGGGTGTTTATATATTTAATTATAGCCTAGGGGGCTGACAAATCCAAATCCTAGTGATCCATTTTGCCTATCCCCTTGCGGGGAGCAGTTTATCCACTTGCTCAGGTGCTTGTTATCCCCGTTATTGGGAATTATAGATACTGTGCGATAGACTTCATAGTTGAGGCATTAACTGTTTCCTCATCTGTCATACGCAAGATAGATAGTGCGTTAGTGATTTCCTGCTTCATGTTGCGGAACTCCCACTCTTGTAGTCGCTCAAACTCACGAACTGGCTCTGTTGGAAAGTCTGCACCTGTTGTATCAACATCAAAGTCAATGTTGAGAGAGTTGTTATATGAGCGATAGTTGGTACGGAAGTTAGTAGCCTTCTTGATATTTGCAATAGCATAATCAGTAAGTGCCTTACGATACTTCTCGTATTCCTTCTGATACTTTGCTTCCATTTTATCTTGATTAGCCATCTGTGTTTCAAGTGTAGCCAACTTAGTTTCAAGTGCCTTGATAACCTTTGGTGTTGCTACCTTAACTGTAATTGCTCTTGCCATTGTGGGATTTTCCTTTTCTGTTTAGGGGGTTGGGTTGAGCAGTTTTATCACTTACTCAGGTGAGGTTGTTAATTTACTTTGCTGTCCAAGTTGTGTAACGGATTGAACCATCAACATTTAACTTAACACGAACATTACCATTAGCCTGTGGAATAATCTCTTGAATTGTTCCTGTGACCTTTGACTTCTGTGTTGTGTATAGGTCGCCTACCTTGTATGTGTTTGTTGCTACTGCCATTTTGTTTTTCTCTTTTCTGTTAGGGTTACTTGCTTATGTATTAAGTATATCTGAAAAATCTCAGAAATACAAATCTATTTCTAGGAAATCTCACTATGTGGAGTGTGATTTACACCACACCCCCTAGTGATTACTTATTTAGTTTTACTATTGCCCAACTACCGCCTGCGTTGATATTCTCAAGCAAGCCTTCGCTCACCATAAATGATTCAAACATCTCTGCAAGAAATGATGATGGGTCTGGAAGTGCTAACAACTGTTGTGCAACTGGATTAGTTTCATCTAGTTCTGTAACTAGATTAACTGAGTGTGGGATTCTTACCATTGGGGCTTACCTTTCGTTTGTTTGATAATATAAGTATAGCAAAAATGTCAGACAAGTCAAAATCAAAAATGTCACAAATCGGACATTGGGAGTGTGATAAACACCACAAAAATTATGCGTGTCGTAACTTGACAAATCGGGGTGGGCGGGACGTCCCAAAATTCCAGGGGATCCGTTAGGACCCACTAGAACCAAGGATAGACATTAGAATTAGTGTAGTTATAAATAAATAGAATACAAGTGGCATCTTAGATGTCTTCAGGTTCTTCACGGAACACATATAGTTTAATTGTATCAGTGTAGTTATACTCTGCAACATCTCTGTCACCGTAGTCATTTACATATCCTACGTAGTAAGTGTCACCTGTTGCATCTGAGTCAATGCCCAACACTGTTACGATATCATTATCAACCTCAATGATATCCTCTTCCATTAGTTGATCAGGTGTAAGTAAGTCTGCATATACTAGTTCCATGTTTTCCATTGTAACAGGCATTTTATTCCTCAATTCTGTTTTTGTATTTTGTTTTACGGGTATATTTTTTCTTATTGCGAAGAGGGGTGGCCGCATTACTACGGCGTAACTCTTGCACACGGGTAACCTTACTCTTCATGAGTGATACAATCTTCACAATCGCACCCCCATGCATGAGGTAGCCAAAATTCTAGGTGGTGTTGCTCTGCGATAGCCCATGCAGGTGCCTGTGTGTCACCCTTATAGAGAATCTGAAAGTCACCAACCATAGGCATGTCAATCATCCGATTAAAGTCCTCATCGTAGTATGCATCGATAGCATCTATGCAAGGCTGTACCATTTCTGCAGGTACGGGAGGATAGTGATTACCCTTCAAGTGATAGAGAATCTGAGTCTCTAAGTCTAGTACTGTATCCTTGATACCTAATGCTGTTACTGAACCCATATTACTGTACCTCAATTTCATTTACATGGTAGTCTGTGATTAAATTATTTTTAACTAGGTTGTCCATTATGTCTAACGCTTCGTCTTCGGTATTGGCTACAATTCTTACTGAGCCACAAATATCATAGGTCTTCATTATGCTACTACCCTTACCTCTCCGTTGCGCTTGAATATCTTAGTGTAACACTTCCCTGTTGGTGTGTAAAGATTAACTGTGCGGTATTCCTTAGCCATACCCCAGTCGGTAAATAGGAAGAAATTCTCCCATGCGCCATATTCTTTTTCATAGCGTTGTGTCCAATGAGGGGCTTCTCCGTCATAGGCACTAGTGATTACATATTCGTAGTCCATTACTTTGCCTCCGCTGTTACAAATAGTGAGTTAATTTCATCTGCATATTGCATACTTTCTGCAAGCATTTCTAGTGAGCAGTGTGAGCAGTAAATCTCAAGAGTATCTACTGAGTTTTCGTTACAGTTCATGCATAGTTCCATGGGGTTTCCTTCTTTCTACTTAATAATTTAATCTTACACTAGAGCGGGGACAATTTCAAATCTATCTTAAACTTTTTTCGCCCTGAATATGTGAATAAAATCACACTCACTTAATCCTTTTTTGATCCCTAGGGGTGAGGGCTGGGGGGGTGAGGGCATGACCAGTCATAGGCTGGGGTACCTATGACCAGTCAATATACTACTCAGTAGTTTTTACTGCAATAGTGCGATAGGCGGTACGGATAGAGTGAGGCACCTTTATTTCGACAAGGTAAGCCTCTGCACCCTCATACCAAATAGGCTTAGGGTGAGGCTCGGCAGAAATAATTTCTCCACGCAGGGTGCGAGATACATATTCCTTACCGACTAGTAGGGACTGGATAGAGTATAGATTAGCCATGAGGACTACCTTCTTTCTGTTTATATATTCTAAGCCTACACTATCCGACTGACAAATACAAATTGAAAATCGGACATATAGGACATTTTAAGTGTGAGGTTGGTCACACGCTTTTTTATTTTTATTTAATTTTACTAGGCAAGCCTATCAGATAAATCTCTGAAAGTCAAATCGACACGCCGATAGTTTTATAACATTATTATAACGACACGCCCGAGTGCGGGACGTCCCAAAAATCGCAGTTTTTATTCTGCGACTTTTAGTTTTTTATTTATCAAATATTTTTAGCAACTCTTCACATTGCTCATCAGTTAGATGTTCAATGCTAATTGCTTTTTGAAATAGATCCGTGATTTCATTTGTCATTACTTAGCCTCCTCAATATGAAACGCATCGAACTTAGCAATTTCATCTTCGCTAAGTGGATAGAGTGATTTGTTTAGAGCAAATACCGCTCTCATTTCATCTTCTGCCTCTACGACATAAGAAATCAACACATTATATTTTTTCATTAGTTATTACCTTTCATTAAGAAATTCCACGCCTTACGGCACATCAAGATGCTTTCGCAATTATCGCAACAGATAATTCCGTCACGATTCAATTCTAGGTCATAGATATCTATGCTAGTTGTTTTGTCTCCACATACGGAGCGGACAGATACATAAGTGCTCATTTATATTCTCCTTTAGAGATAAGTTCATCTAGCATTATTGCTAGTGGGTCTTGACTTTCATCAAGGTAGTTATTTAATTCTGATTGTTTTACAAAATCCATCATGATTAACCTTTCCAATTGTTAGCAATACGAATTGCTTTAAGTTTTTTGATAATTCTAACCGCTTGAGGGTTAGGTGTAGGGCGCATTGCACCCTCTTCCCAAATTGCAGGGTACTTATCATTAAGGCGTTGAGCCTCACGAATTGTTATATAGTATTTAGGGCGTGGAGCAAATCCACCTGCCTCTAATCCAAATTCTTTAGCAATATCATTGCGAATTTCGTTATAGTATTCATTTATGTTTGACATTTTACTGTCCTTTCTGGTTTGAGAACCTTTCTCAACCTTCTTTATACTATTAAGTATAGCAGGGGGGTCTGACAAATTGGGGGGTTACTGGGCAGTATTTCTAAACTATTTTTGTGATATACACCACAATAGTTATGCACAGAGTTATCCACAGGCGACGTCGCATTTTAGTTGAAATTTCAAGCAGTTTTAAATCATGCTCAGGATCGTGATTTACTTTTGTAAATCGTTTTTTATTTCTTGCCAATCTTCTTTTAGCATTGGAACCATCATTCTAACTAGAGTGAATACTCCAACCGCTAAACCTAATTGAACTAGTGTTGTTAGTAGTCTATTCATTACACGCCCCCACAAATCTATCGGCTAAAAAGTTTTTGTTATCTAATTCGAACATATAAGAAAAGTCATCAACCAAATCGGCAAAATCTTTTTCTTCCATTGTTGAGCGGTACTTCTTTAGAATATCCGCAACCTTTACATAGTCTTTTCTGCTCATTGGCATTAGTAAATCTCCACTTCTTCAACATCAGCGACATTATCTAAACGCCATGTAGCATTTACGATTTCAATAACCTTAGCCATAGAGTGAGCCTCATAGGCAGGGTGGGAGATTCCACCATTTACATTACGAACAGAAAGACGAACTCCGTTAATTGTAGTCATATTAGAGAACAGCCTTTCCACGAAGAGTACCTGAAACGCCTAGTGCGTCACATGATACCTTTACTGCAACACCGACAGGGAGGGTGTTAGAGTATTGTGTTAGGAATTGAGCAACCGCACCCTTTGAAGGGAGAGCGATATTTTTTACAGAGCCATTGAAAGACTCTAGTTTTACAGTGTAGTTCATGAGAACCACCTTTCTTGTTTAAGTTGATAAGACTATCCTATCATGGGGGGCTGACAAATTGGCTACTTATTTGCTAAGGCTCACTGTGATACTAGTCACATTTATTTGCTTAGGCTCATTAGCCGATTTACCTTTATTTAGTTTTTCTTATGTTATAAGACTACCAGACAAAACCTAAAAAGTCAAGTCTATTTGGTGTGGTGTTGGTCACATTATTTGCTACGCTCACCCGAACAGATGTTCGGTTTATTTGGTAGGCTCATTTGACCTTTACTACTATTTAATTGTTATAGTAGAATACTAGCAGATAAATGTCAAAAAGTCAAGGGACAAATCGGACATTCGTGTGTGTTTTACATCACATTTTCGACGTCCCGTTTTATGCAGGGTATTGCATATTTATGCGATCATCACACTAATAATAAGACTTAGTGCAATGAGAGCATATAGTGCTATGGGTACAGTAGCAATCAGTAACAACGATTCTATCTTCATTATCTAATTCATAGTAGTCATCATAGTAATTCATTTATTTAAGTCCTTTTGTTCTTTTGATAATTCGCTTATCTCCACATACGGCGCAGATAAGGTGGAAAGTATTTTTAAACCATCGCTCTTTCCATAGTAGCGAGGTGCATTTAGGACATGCGCTCATTGAGACACCTTCCAATCTGACCACATAGGCAAACGCTCTGGGTCGGTATCGTTATACCAACGCTCAATATTTTGCTCACAACTTTCGCAGAATGTGAATTGCTCATCTCCATGATTAGAGATAGCAGATTTATTAGGGGTATGCTCTTTGCATACTGTGTTAATTAGTGTAGTCATGTTAGACCACCTTTCTTTTGTTAAGTTTATTTTAGTAAGCCTGTGTAGTGATTACTAGACGGCGTTCATTGCGTGTTGCAATGTTTTTCTTAGCGATAGGGAATGGTAACTTATAGAGAGATACATGTGTATCAGTTTCAGTAGTTACTACACCTTCAAGAAACTTACCATTCTTCATGGTGATTTCTGTCCAAAGTTTATTAGTGTTAGTCATTTTGACCTAACCTTTCTTTTTTCGTTAATAACCTTTATTAACTTTCTATATGTATATAGTAACACCTACCACTGACAAATGCGAGGGTATAAAACGGACATATGGGATATATGGGATTGTGATATAGACCACATTAGTTATCCACATAGTTATCCACAGGGGCACGTCCCCGTGTGATACACATCACATGCGACACGCCGTGCTAGGGCTTGACTTTTGGGGTTATCTATGCTAGTATTATCATATAAAGAAAGTTGCTAAAGGTTAGCAAACTAGAAAGGAGTCAAAATGACTCAAACAATTACACAGTGTGTATCTCACACACCCCAAATATCCGCTATCTCTAACACATCTAACATGTGTTTTGAAGAACAATTCACATTTTGTACTACATGTGAGCAGAACATCGAAAGATGGGCTGATTTAGATAACCCTTATTCTTCATGGTCTAAGTGGAAGGTATCTAACTAAATATGATAACTATATTAACTAAACTATCCATACTATTATTCTCAACCTTTACAATGTATCAAATGAAAGCAGGAAAATAAATGATAGATTCAATGTATGCACACACATGTGATTCATGTGGAGACACAGGATTAGTGTTTTTTAGTGATAAGAGTATCCATATCGATCCGTGTGCATGTCCTCCATCAAAGGTGGGCGTGTAGTCATAGGAATTTAGGTCGGTGTAGTGTCTATTAAGTTAGGCACTCACCTCCTATAAAAGTGCACACTATATTTTTGGTTTGTAGTATTCTATATCCTGTATCATTCATCTGGTAAAAATATTCAGATTTATGGTAGAATGGATTTATGGGTATCTTAGACAATCTCGAAAACTCCTTAGACGACAACTTGTCACTAAACCTGTCTGCAAAAATATTTTCAGATTTTGCATGTAATGACTGTATAGCCAACAATTCGACGGTATCGGAACATAAAGACCAAATAGCCAAAGCCATTAAGGATAGACAAGCCGTAAGCCTTAAGGGGTTTATAAAGAAAGAGTTTTTACCTGATTGGCAAGAGTTTATTGATCATCTTGCATTTGGAACAAAAGAAAGCGATGATATTTATATAAACAAATTGTTTAAAAAGCCAATTATTGGAATTGCTCATTTTTGGGGGGATTTAACAATAGTGGTTGGTAAAGTCCATAATGACCATTTTAAGTATTTTAAAGACTATAAGCAAACCCTAGTAGATCTATATGAGGGAGAAATGGTCGATGTTGGAGCAATAGTCTGTTTTTCTGATATTGATGCAGGTGCTACTACCAAACACTATGACGATGGAGATGTTTTTAATCTACAATGCATAGGTAAGGTAAAATGGGAGATTTGGGACGAGCCAGAATACTCTGATCGGGAACCTGATCAAGTTCTTTATCAAGAACCTGGGGATATGATCTTTGTTCCCGTTGGCTTATTTCATAGAGTGACATCTCTTACCCCTAGAGCATCACTTCTTTTCGGTTTTACTCCGAAACAATAAGGTTGTTTGACACTAGAGCATCATAAAGGATCGAATTTACAAACATCAACTGCTCCTGATGCTGCATAATAGCCTCTTGAATCTCAGATGCTGGAATTTGGTTCTGTTCTGCCATCTGACGATTAAGATCATTGATAACATTGGTCATAAACTGTACAACTTCTTCTTTTACTGGCATTTTATTTTTCCTTTACATGAAATGAATAGAATACAGGCATAGTGTGTCTACGTGTATTGTCTGTTTTTTGTTTTACTTGTAGTACTTCGTGAATATAGTGATTTGGGAACAGTACTAAGTCCCCGATTTCTGGCTTAAAGACTAGATCATAGTCATTAAATTTAATTTCTCCACCTTCATAGTCATCATTTAGATAAATTAAGGTACCAAGGTTAATTTTTGGCTCTGCAGGAGGTGTAGAAAGCCCATCTGCATGTGGTCCAAGGACAGAACTCTCTTTCCATCGAATAAGTTCTAGGTTTCTTGTCCAGATATGCTCTGTAATCTCAAAACCCTTCTCTACAAAGTATGTGTTTGCGATATAGTCAACGATCTTATCGTTTAGACTAGCAATTACTTCACGTACCGCCAAATCTTCGATCTCTCTTTGCCCATCATGCTCTCCTTCGATCTTGTCTACATAGAAAACATCCTTCTTATTGTTTTCGGGCATAGAATCAAGGTAGTCATTAAGGATCTGGACTTCTTCCTTAGTAACAAAGCCCCTAATAAACTTAATCATGCTCTCATCATAGTTAAACATATCTACCACTTTCCAATCGGACATTCGGCTTGTTTTAAAGTCGATTTTAATTTCATAAAGCAACCGCATTTTGTGCACTTCATAAGGCTCTTTCTAAATGCAGGACATTCATTGCAGATAGCAAGGCGGTACTCAATTAATTCCTTATCAGACCTAGGCTGGTTAGGATCAAACAAGTCACTAAACTTTACTTCCACTCTATCTCCTCATTATACGTTACAGAATACTCTCCTGTAAAGATCTCTGCATAAGAAATTATATCAGACATGTACTTCTTTACCGTATTTACCCCAACCTTATCAGATAAATACTTCTTGCCGTCTGCTAGAGGCTTGTGGTTAAGTCCTTCGGAAATAAATGCATCATTTAGGGTCTGTATATATCTTTCCTTGCCAAATCTCTTAGATGCAAACTCTTGTCGAAGATATCTTCCACGAATCTCATCATCGGCATCTTGTATTTCTTGTGTATTCCAGATAACGTAGGAAACAGCGTCATGCCTCATCCGATTAGACCAGTTTCGCATATTGTCTCCGTACTTTTCCATATTGCGTAGAGTAGAGTCGGAGAAAGCCATGCGTATTTTGTCATCTAGGGATGTAGGGACCTCTGTTGCGAACGAAATTAAAAACGTTGTTGCGTATGGAAACTTTTCGTAATACTTCTCGACTTCGTAGAAATGATTTGGATTAAAAGATCTCTCTGCTGCGCCGTCGCTTAAAAGCCTCATATGGTTTCCAATCGAGACATAATCCGAAGTATTCATATCTATGTCGACGAAAAGACACTCTTTCGGTTCGACCCCATCGGCGAGACACAAAAGATTTTTATCATATGTACCAACGACTTCTGATCCATTATAACGATTGAGTAACGCTGCAGACATGAATCCATCCATATCGGGGGAGATAATCAATTGCTTAGAGTAGTCAATCGTATTTAAAATATCATTACGCACTATAGTCCCATTTCCTTTAGTCTTTTAATAAAAGAGTCTGCAAAGAAGTTATTGCGCTCTTGTCCAAAATGTATTCCATCTCTAGCAATCTTCCAGTAGTGCGGATAGTTGCTATTTTTCTTTGAGTATTTCTCTAAATCGATATCTGTATTTGCGTAGACATCAAAAGCATGTTTAAGTACGCCTTGCTTTTTAAGTTCCATAAAAACCTCTGTTGTTTCTTGCTGCCAACTTGAATAAGCCAAAGGAATACCCTTGCTTTCGCATATGACCTCTAGATTTTTTAAAGACATATAGTTTTTCAAGTTTGCCTCATCAATAATGTCTGTATTAACATCAGATCCGTATGGCTGGTACCACTTTGTAATAATTTCTTGATCCCTGACATGGGTTATACGAAAATGATCTGGAAAAAGGATTACGACTGCACCTGGATTTCCAAACATCTCTATGTAATGAACTACATTGCTAATTATGGTATCTAGTGAAAGTCCAACGGCAGCCAAATTTAGATAGTTTGGTTTATTAAAACTAGAGTTAACCTGATGAGCCCACCCTAACTCTAATGGTAAACCAAGAACTACTGTCTGGGAGCATCCAGCAAATAAAAAATTATTTTCAGAATGTTCTTTTGAGAAATCATCCGATCTAAACAGGTAGTTGTTTAGTCTATAGGTTATGTCGTTTTTTCTGCCGTCTATATTCTCATCACTTTTATAATATTCGTATGTTCTGTTAGGTTCATAATTGTGATACTTATATGGGAGGCTATGAATAAACGGATATTCATTAAACCTAAATGCTGGTGATGTCAGCATAGTTTTATTTTTCACAAAACTCCCCTTATAATAGTGATCATGACTGCTCAAGAATGGCTTGGCCTAATTTTAACAACTCTATCAATTGTAGCACTTGTGGCGGGAGCAGTCAAGCGATATATCGATGCCCGATTTGAACCAATTAAAAGCGTTATAGAAGAAATCAGAGCAGAGACTAAGACAAATGGTGGATCTTCAATGCGTGATGAAATTAAGTTTATCAAGAAAGAGCAAGAAGAGGCAAAACAGGTTCGCAAAGAGTCAAATGAAAAATTGAACCATATGTATGATATTCTTTTAGAATATATCTCTGAATCTGCAAAACGATAGACTTCTGGTCTTTGATATATATAATATATATTTAATATAAAACCCTTTAGAGATAGTTTTCTTTTCTTTATATATTTAAAGTATACACCATCCGATACCTTGATGCTTTATGACAAAATAGTATAAAACGGACATTTAGGAATATAACTTTTTGATAACTTTTAAATAGATGTCCGATTTGTACTGATATGATATAATTTATATTGCTACTACTTAGGATGTCTCTCATACCCACCTTCTAGGTAGTAGCATTATTTTTTAGTGGTATAATCTTTCTATTATGACAACTTGTTGCGGTCCTGAGACTTTTGGTGCTGATCCTATCCACATTAAGTGGAATGTTATTAGAGGAGATAAGGCATCCCTACGCATTGAATTTTTAAACTCTGATGAGGTAACGTATTTTGATACCTCTGATTGGGAATTTAAGTCGTTTGCCTATGATTCTAAAACAGACATTGTTGATGAGTTAGAAGTCATCCATGGTGTTGGATATGTTGACATTATTGCGGCATCTGATATTACTCAGTACTGGGGAACAGGATATACATCTATTGTAAGTGAACTAACCTTTGATCTTGAGGTAACTCTTGAGGACGGAACTGTCTGGACCCCTGTAATTGGGGCTATACGGGTCTTAGGCGATGTTTCAGGAGGAAGTCTATAGTCATGGCTATCATTAAGGTCTCTAATACCCCAAAACCCCTCCCAGCCGTTATTCGTATTAATGGAAAATCTTTTAAGGTAACAAAATAGGGGTGAGAATCAATGGCTATCTCGAAGAGCGTTGATTTTCCAGGTGCTAGCAAGAGTAGTTATGCTGCACAAGTAGAAAGAAATAAAAATTCAGCACCAGAAGACAATGCTCTTACTTTTCTTCCAGTACCTGGACCAGTAGGTCCGCAAGGACCAGCAGGAAAAGACGGTAAGGATGGTAAGCAGGGAGAACCTGGACCAGAAGGACCAAAGGGTCCAAGAGGAGAAAGAGGCTATCCTGGACAAAACGGAGAAAGTTCCCTATCTTCATCTGGACAACAGGCTGGCTGGGCAAGTTATTCTAGCAATGACACAAAAGAAGTAAGGCTTGGTGCAGACAAGGGTACTGATGGTTGGGTAGATGTATTCTTAGGAAAAACAATTATTACCAATGAGTCATTTTTGCCAAAAGACTGTGTTAGTTTGTGGAACTCAAGTTCTAGACTACTAAACTTTAAAGGCTTGAAGGTTGGATCTCAGGTTTTTGTAACTTATAATTTTCATATAACTACCTTTACGCCAAATACTGAAATCTGGCTAAGAACATTTTTCCCATCATTGAATGGTGACGTATCTCAATTTGTTGGATCCTTTAAATATCAGCACACCTACGAACTATCTGTAACTCAGCAAATATTTATCGAAAATAAAGATGTCTGGGCTGCTGGAGGAATTCCTCAAATTAGATCAGATTTTGAGGCATCAGCAATCCTTAATTCCATCTACGTCAGCGTGGTATAATAAACTTATGGCATTTCCAGGAGAATTAAATCTAAATTACTATAAGGGCGACACCCAAGAGTTTGCTATTTATCCAAAGCAAAACGATGGTTCTGAGTTCAGAATGACTGGATACTCTATTAAGTTTTCTATTGCAGAAACTAGAGGTTCTTCATCTATAATTGAATGCTATGCAGTTATTGATTCAGAAGATGCATCTATTGCTAGATGTGCTATCCGCCCAGCAGATGGTGCTCAACTAACGGCAGGATCTTCCTATGTTTATGATGTTGAAATTTCAAAGTCTTCTACCCCATACCCGCTTGTATATACAATTTTAACTGGAACAGTTACTGTTACTGATCAAGTAACCCAGGGAGACTAATGGCAGAGTTACTTTCTACGGACCAGATTACAGTTCTAGGCGGTCCTTCAAAAATTAGTGTCGATCTTGATTTTGGTCCAACTGGTCAAAGAGGCAGCCGTTGGTATCTTGCTAATGGAACTCCAGATGTAGCAGATCTTGGTGGAGTTGACATTAAGGTTTATGATATGTATATCAATGTTGATCCAGAGTCTGACGAGTATCTTTGGATGTACCAATATCAAAATGCAGACAATATTAATTCTTGGCAAAAGATTCTACGGGTAATCCCCAACCTAGTTAGCAATAGCATACTTTCTGATTTTGTCGCAGGAGAGTCTATTATAATTCTTCCATTAACATCAATTCTTTCTGCAGATCAAATTGGCTCTGCCGAAGTAGGAGACTTTAATATTCAGCACTCAATGATTAATTCACTTCCAGTTATAACGACAATTAAGTCTCTAGAGATTATTTCTAGCAATGGAGTTCAGGCTCTAAAGATTACTCTAGGGGCAGTAGAATTAGACGCCTCAGTGTGGGCAGAAATTGAAGGGCAAAAGGTAGTAGACCTACTTATTTCTGTGGTATAATTTTGAGGGAGATAACTCATGGCAGATAATATTAATTTAAATGGACCGTATGACACTAAAGTGCCAGGATACAATGAGTCTGCCGATATACAAAAGGCACTAAAACTATTTCTTTACGGAACAGAAACTCCACCAGCAACACAGTCTGCCATTCAGTCAAACTCTTTGGCTGGACACTTAAAAGCATTGCAGACAGGTATTGACGATTTAAATGCTCAGGGCATTGGATCAGAGGTTACATCTACAGAACCAACAGGAGTTCCAGATGGTTTTATTTGGCTAGATCCAACCGTCGGACTTGCTAATTCTGTTCAGTATGCAGTTTCTTCATATACAAGCACTCCCCCAGCATCACCATCAGTTGGAATGCTATGGGTTGACTCTGCTTCATCACCACTAAATATGTTTGTTTGGTCTGGAACAGCATGGAGAGAGATTGGTGCATAATGGCTAAAACAAAAGAAAAAACTTCAGAACAAGAACTTCGTGAAATTGGTATTGCAAAATTAATTGCAGCAACTGGGATTACAGAGTCAGAATTGAGAGCATTGGGGTTGACATCAGATGGCGACAATTAATTCAGAAGGCAAGATTGCCTATGTTTACAATAGCGAAGACGATACTTGGTATGCCATTGGTGGAGCAGTAAATACTAATGCAGAATACACTTGGTCCGCTGATCAGTCATATTCAGCAGCAGTAACATTTGACAATGTTGTAAAAGCAAAAGCAGGTGTAAATAATTTTCAAAACCCTACAGCAAGAGATGCTGCTTTAACTTCTCCGACAAACGGACTTGTCTGTTTTGTTAGACAAGAAGATGGTGGAACACTGATTAATCAGGTTCAGTATTATCACAATGGAGAATGGCGTTGGATAGATGATTCTGTTACATTTGTAACAAAAACAGCAAACTATACAATTGCCAAGTCTGATGCTGGAAAAACTATTTCTGTTAGTTCTTCAGATCCAGTAGAAATTACAGTTCCACTTAATAGTGTTACCCCATTTGTAATTGGTCAAAAGATTGAGTTTATTAGATCAGGCACTGGGGCAGTTTCATTTGCAGGCTCAGTCGGAGTTATTCTAAATAGCAAGTTTTCAAATAAGAAAATCTCAGCACAGTTCTCAGGAGCAGTGTTAACAAAAACAGATACTAATACTTGGTTACTTATTGGTGATTTGACGGCTTAGGTTCAAAATGTTAAACTTTGGATTATGGTCTGCACTCAAAGGAATGATTAAGGTTCCAAACCTTTCTGGACTAACAAAATCAGAGGCAATCGCAGGACTTCAACAAAATAGTTTAAATCCAGTAGATGATGGAACAGTAACAACTACTGATAATAATCTGAATAATAAAATTGCATCTCAGTTACCAGTTTCAGATACGCTCGTAACATATGAATCAGATGTTACATATAAGTATTATCAGTTTGCTTTTACACCATATTCGTTTACACCAACCGCCCCATATTCTTTTACACCAACAGAGGCATACTCATTTACACCAACTTATTCATTTACACCTGAATATTCATTCACACCTACATACTCATTTACACCATACTCATTTACACCAACAACAACAAATGGAATTTGGTATACATATTGTGGAAACGTATCTGCTGGGTATCCGCCTAACACTTCTGTTGGTCCATACTTTGATTCAACAAAGACATGTGCACAGATGCAGCAGATCCTAACTCAAACTGGTGAAATTGGCTCTGGCTGGAACTGTTTGCCTGGAACTGACGCAAGTCCTTCAGTGCCAGCAGCATCTTGTGGACCTGCTTACTCATTTACACCTACATATTCATTTACCCCGTATTCATTTACCCCGTACTCGTTTACTCCGTACTCATTTACCCCATTCTCATTTACCCCTGCTTATACGTTTACACCAACCTACTCATTTACACCTACCTACTCGTTTACACCAATCCCACCTTATTCATTCGTACCTCTTACAGTTTGTATTGATGAAGACACACTCGTACAAGTTGTTGGAGTTTATGACTCCGTAGAGTTTAAGAAGGCAAAGGATATTAAACTTGGAGACATGATTTGGTCTATTAACTGGAATGGGCTAAAGGATGATTTAGAAGATCCTTCAGCATCTACTATTTATCCAGAACAACTTGATGGTGTAAATCGTGTAAAGTCTGAAATTGTTCAGATTTCTCCTTCCATCAAGGGTGAAACTGTTTACTTCAATGGTGATATCGGAAAGCGTTTTACAGCAGAAGAAAAGGTTTTGATCAAGCGTGGTCAAAATCACATGTTCGTTGAGGCCAAGACGGTAACAACTGAAGACTTCATCTTTGAAGCAACAGATTCTGGAATGATTGCAACACCAGTAGTATCTCTAGACTATATTACTGAGAGCAGAAATGTATTCAAGTTCAACGCATTCCCTGTAGATACGATTATTGCAGGAAATATGGTAGTCCACAACTCTAAGGTCTAGTCTGTGATAGACTATATCTATGACTGAAGATAAGAGTACTTGGGGCAGATTTAAAGAAAACATTGGCGATACCCGCCCTTGGGATTTAATCAGGCCAGAACTTAGAGCACCATCAGATGTTCAAGAAAAAAGATTTGAGATCTGTAAAGGTTGTCCAGAATTCATAAAGTTAACAACACAGTGCAAGAAGTGTGGTTGTGTTATGAAAATGAAAACCCATATTCTTCCAGCCGAGTGCCCAATTAAAAAATGGTAAAAAAAATAAGGGGCCCGAAGGCCCCCTATTCTTTATTTATTACTTAGGAAATTTGCTCATCCACATTCTGGTCTTAGGGGTAATGCCCTTCCAAGAAGACCAGTCTTCTCCACCGTTTGTCATGTAGTATGCAATCTCTGCATTCTTCACGGGGTTAAATAACTCAGCATTAGACTCAAGATCAAACTTAGTTCTACGATCAGGACCAAGCGTATCAATCATATTAATTTGAAACATTCCATAAGATGAGTCTCCAGTCTTATGGTTTCCGTTAAACGCCAATGGGCGACCATTGGACTCCTTCTTTGCTACTGCCCATGCAACCACAAGGTCTTTACCCTTGAAGCCAACTAGAGATAGTAGTTCTTTAAGTTCTAGATCAGTCAGAGAAGTCTTATTTTCAAAACTCTCTAACATTTTGACCTTAGAAACCAAAAAAACCTCTTTCGAGGTAATTTCCGATGTCTGAGCCTGTTCGGGCTTCGTATTTTTAATTGTTGCAGCATTAGCACTGTTAGAAAATACAGCAAATACTGCGATGATACTGAGTGTGCTAATGATCTCTTTGTTTCTTTCGATAAATTTAATCATAGTTTCCTCCTTAGAAAACAATAACACCCTGGTAGGTGTCTAAACTAAGTATAACACAAAATTTTGTCAAAAGTCAACTTTAGACAGTGGTATAATAAATATACTATGGCTACAGGAACAACAGATGATGGACTATTTAATTTACCATTTCCGCAAGCGTCAGACCCAGTAAATGTGCACGAAGACATTGAAGCGTTAGCAAGAAGGCTTATGGTTATTCTTCCACCGCTTGGACTTTCTCAGTTCCAACTTGGAGTACTAAACGATAGCGGATCAACACTACCTGCTGGAACTCCTGTTTATGCAACTGGATACACTACAAAGACTACAATTGCAAAAGCATTGCCAACAACAGAGGCCCCAATACTTGGACTCTTAAAAACATCTGTTGCAAATAATTCTGAGGGCATTGTTGTAGTTGCTGGTGTAATGGAAAATATTAACACTTCTGGATTTAGCGATGGAGATGTGCTTTATGTTGGTTCATCTGGTGGATTGTCAAATCAACAATCAGGTGGGGCAGTAGGAGTAGTAGCACATGCTGCATCAAATGGAATTATTATCGTTGAGGCAAAAGGCAACGGTACTTGGGGAGCATTAAAAAGCGGTTTAGCATAATGAAGACCGCATTGGTTTTGGGTGCGGGTGGCTTTATTGGAAGTCACATGGTTAAAAGATTAAAGTCAGAAGGATACTGGGTAAGAGGCGTAGATCTTAAGTATCCAGAGTTTTCAGAAACTCAAGCAGATGAATTTATTGTTCGTGATCTTTCTGATCAAGACAACATGAATAAGGTTATCCTATTTAAGGGATACTCTGGAAACTTTTACAGAGAGGTTCCATACAATTTATTAGACTCATTCGATGAGATTTATCAGTTTGCTGCAGATATGGGCGGAGCAGGTTATATTTTTACAGGAGAGAATGATTCTCAAATTATGGAAAACTCTGCACTTATAAACTTAAATCTACTTAGAGCACAGTCAAGATTTAATAATGAGTATGATGTAAATAAGACTAAGATTTTTTATAGCAGTTCAGCATGTATTTATCCTGATTACAAACAACTAGATATTAATAATCCTGGACTTAAGGAGTCTGATGCATATCCCGCAGACCCTGACAGCGAGTATGGCTGGGAGAAACTGTTTAGTGAAAGAATGTTTTTGGCATTTAATAGAAACAATAAAATTCCTGTAGCCATTGCTAGATATCACAATGTTTATGGACCAGAAGGAACTTGGCATGGAGGAAAAGAAAAAGCCCCTGCAGCAATCTGTAGAAAAGTTATTGAGTCTGGTGGATATATCAAAATTTGGGGGGATGGAGAGCAAACTCGATCATTCCTTTACATAGATGAATGTATAGAGGCAACCAGAAGACTTATGCAATCAGACTTTACTGGTCCAGTTAATATTGGTTCTGAAGAAATGGTTAGTATAAATCAGTTGGTTGATATTGCCTGTGGTGTTGAAGGTAAAGTTTTAAGCAAGATGCATATATCTGGTCCATTGGGTGTTAGAGGAAGAAACTCTAACAATGACTTAGTTAGAGAAAAGTTAAACTGGGATTACTCTGTATCTTTGAAAGACGGGATTCAAAAAACTTACACTTGGATTAAAAGTCAGATAGTTTAAATAGATGGATCGGCATTCTTTTTTGTTTTATAGACTGCACCATGCAGGACTTTTTAATAGGTTTATGAGTTTAGAAATTGCCCTGGGTCTTTCTGCGGTAACGGGCAAAACATTGATTATATATAATGCCAGAGAAGATACAAAGACTCCAATAGATATCCCATCATTGACAGAAGGGCTCAATCTTGGTAAAAGATCTTCAATTCTTGAAGAAAGAATCCCAAGCATTTTTGAGTTGATCGAATATCCAAAACACCTAATTCACGAGATAATAAACATCAAGGAGGTTGATAGGTTTTTAGAAAATGAAGTGGTTATAGATGGCAAAAGTTTGCACGATAGATATTTTTCTATATCTGATAATGAACACAAAGAAGAGTTTGGCGTAAATCGTGATGAGATAAAAATACTGCCTGGGGCCAGTTATCATTTTAAATCATATAACCTTGCAGCCTACTCAAGATTCTTTTTTGGAAGGACCAGAGAACTAGATGAAACTCTTGCCTCTATAAAGTTCAAGAGGGAGTACCTTGATTTTGCCAAAAGGGTTGCCGAATATTTAGGGGACTTTAATGGAATACATTTAAGGCTAGGAGACCATAAGAAAAACTATAATGTGTCTGATAAAGACTTTGAAGAGGCAGTCGGTTTGCTTGATGGTAAAAAGGTTGTTGTCCTTACAGATGAAATAGATAATCCAATGCTATCTGGCAAAGATATTATTCTGCTAGATGATGTTATCGTTGATAACTTTGCAGAAGATTTTGCACTTCTTCCAAATAGATCGGAAGTTGCCTATGGCCTTGTTTGTGCATTAATTATGACATATTCCAATGACTTTATTGGAACTCTGGGAAGTACATTTAGTAATTATATTTACCGTGAAAGACTTAAGCAAAAGCCTATTAGGTTTAAATATCTTGGTATACCAGAAGAGCCACACGGTCATCCTTTTTCGTGGAACACAAAGACTTTGCAGGGGTATGGCTCTATATCTAGAGAGTGGCCAGAATCAAAGTTAAACCTATAATTATGGTATAATTTAAAAATGGCAACTTTAAGAGGGCAAGGCTCAACATTCGATGTAGGAAATAAACCACCTACTGGTATTTGGACTGTTGTCCGTGGAGATACATCTGGATTTAAGGTTTATGCTACAGACGATGCAAAGGTTGCACTCAATATCCCTGACTGGACAATCTCTATGAAGATTAAGCGTCCAAATAATACAGTTGACCTTGGTGTAATTACAGATGATGCTAATTTAATTTTAACTTTAACTCCTGCCCCAGATCTAAATGATGGACCTGGAGAATTTACCGTTTGGTTAACTGCAGAGGAATCTGTACAACTTGAAACAGGAGACATCTTTGATATTCAGTTATCTGATGCTACAAGAGTCTGGACAGTTTGCCAGGGTAGCATGAAGATTCTTGAAGATGTAACAGACTAATGGCAACTTCAGTAATTACTGATTATCAAACAACTAAAACTGCAAAGATTTATCCAGTTGATTACCCCTTAGTAGAGATCACTCCATCAGTTCATTCAGCAGTACTTTTAGATGTCTTGCCTTTTAGGGTAAGGTTTACATCAATCCAGATCGAATCAGTCTCATCAAACTTTCCAGCCATTCCCTTTCAGATCATTGGGTATAGCAACTATATTCTCTAATTATTTAGTTAAAGGTATGTTATAATTACCACATGGCTAAAATATCAATCGCTTCGGTAAAGTCAAAATTCCAGACAGGTGATCGCCCATCACAGGCAGATTACGAGGATTTAATTGACACACTCGCAGGTGCAGGCACAGACCTAGGTTCAGCGGGTAACAATGAAAATACAATCTCTGGTATTGAGAACCTAACAGTTATCGATAACTTTGATGCTACAGTTTGGAGAATGGTCAAGTATTTAGTTTCCATCTCAAAGACATCAGCAGGGGACAATAAGTTCTATGCTACAGAAATAACAGTTCTCGTTGACGGTACAGATGTATCAGTCAGCGAATTTGGTACAATCGACAATGATGGGAATATTGGCACCATTAATGTCTCTCGCACTGGAAATACCGTGGCTTTAACAGTCACTCCAGATCCTGCGATCAAGCCAGTCACTGTACGTTTTGCACGTATGGGACTTAAGGCATAAACTAAGGAGATATAAAAATGGCAACAGTAAATAAAGATTTTAAGGTAAAGAGTGGTTTAGTTGTTGAAGGTACAAATGCTACAGTCAACGGTAATCAAGTTCTTACAGAAACAGCATCCGATCAATATATCATTGATCTCATTGGTGGAGAAACACTTGTAACATCCGTAAATCCAGATCAACTTGAAGTTGTTTCTGGTGAACTCTCAGTTAAGTCTGGTGTATTTGATGATGCTGGCGCAGCCTCAGCAGCGCAGACTGCAGCAGAAGGATATGCAGATGGGCTTGCAATTAATTACGATCCAGCAGGTTCTGCTACAACAGCAGAAAATAATGCAAAGTCCTACGCAGATGGATTAGCACCTAACTATGATCCAGCAGGCTCTGCAACTACTGCAGAGAACAATGCTAAATCATATGCAGATGGACTCGCATCAAACTATGATCCAGCAGGATCAGCGTCAACTGCAGAGACAAATGCTAAAAATTATGCAGATGGTCTTATTAATGATGCTGCTACCACAACAACAAATAACTGGTCAGCATACAAGACAAGTACAGAAATTGGTCTTGCACAGTCGGCAGCAGAAGATTATGCAGATACAGCAATTGCAAACCTTGTAGACTCAGCACCAGCAACACTTGACACACTCAATGAGTTGGCAGCAGCACTTCAAGATAATCCAGATATCATCACTGATCTTCAGGATATTGCAGCAGGCAAGCAAGATACATTAACAGCAGGATCAAACATTGATATTACAGGAGCAACAATTTCTGTAACTGGTCTTGATTCAGCAGATATCTCAGATTTTAATACTGCAGCACTTTCTGCAACAGCATCAGCATACGACTCAGCAGGTTCTGCTACAACAGCAGAAAATAATGCTAAGGCTTACGCTGATGGCCTTGCATCAAACTATGACCCAGCAGGATCCGCACAAGGTGCATACGATAATGCAGTAGCATATGCAGATGCTCTCGACACAGATGACATTGAAGAGGGTGTAAATAACCTTTACTTCACAGATACTCGTGCCAAGTCTTCAGCAATTGATCTGCTTACTGGCGCATCAACCAGTTTGACAAATATTCAAATTTTGCCAAATGCATTTGGTGGTTTAGATATCACAGCAGAAAATGGTGTAGCAGATTCAGATACTGATGATCTTGTAGAAGGTTCAACAAACCTCTACTTCACAGACTCTCGTGCAGTTTCAGCGGTATCTGGAGCAGATATTTCACCAAATACTGTAACAATTGATACATATCGTAAGGAAGAAGCAACACAGCAATATGTTGCATCAGCCTCAACTGTAAATGTTCACCAACTCTCAGGAATGTACGAATCAGTCAAGTACCTTGTTCGTGTAGTTGGTTTTGATGGTGGAGTTAAGCACTCACAAATTACAGAAATCCTTATGACAATTGACGGTAATAACAATATCGCAATTACTGAGTATGGAAATGTACACACATCAACAAATCCACTAGCAACATTCTCAGCAACAATGCTTGGTGCAGGAGTTCCAACACTTACTGCAACAACAGCGGTATCGGGTTGTGAGATTATCGCAGCAGCAACAATGCTCTCTTGGGCAGACTAATTAACTAAAGGTTAGGGGGATCCTTTCAAAATCCCCCACAAAAAATGTGGTAAAGAGGAGAAGTAAATGTCAACATTAGAAAAAGACTTTAAAGTCAAGAATGGACTTCAGGTTACACTTGGAGGTACATTTGGCGGGGCAGTTGAAGTAGGAACACCTACACTTGCTAATCACGCTGTTACTAAGGAATACGTAGATGCCGTAACAGGCAACATGACAGTATCAAATACCGCTCCCTCTTCACCAACTGACGGAACACTTTGGCTAGACACAATTTCTTCTAGAGTACATGTTTACTATGGAAGCGAATGGATTGCAATTGCTACAATGGCAGACGCAGCCGTTCTTCAAGATCACATTCACGACACATCAATTGACGGAAACGGATTTATTGTTAGTGTTATTATAGAAGGTGGTTTCTACAATTCTGCAGGAGCACTAACGGATGGCGGAACATACGACCTTACATCTTGGAATACTTTGTGGGATGGCGGATTAGCAGTAGATAACTTCAATTAATAAATTGGTGTTATAATAAGGTATAAAAGAATGGGCAGCCCCCATAAGGAGATATAAACTATGGCAACTAGAATGCAACAGCGCAGAGGAACAGCAGCGCAATGGACATCAGCAAACCCTATCCTGGCAGCAGGAGAAATCGGATTTGAAACTGACACCAGTAAGTTTAAGATTGGTGATGGAGTTAACCACTGGGCAGACCTCACATACTACGCTTCTGCAGCAGAGATTGCAGCCCTCATTGATGGTGCCCCAGGTCTCCTTGATACACTTAACGAACTAGCAGCAGCCATCGGAGACGATGCTAACTTTGCTACAACAATTCAGAATGCTGTAGATCTAGCAGAAGATAATGCTAACACATTCTCTACAGGCGCAATCAATACACATAACCAAGACACCACAAATGTCCACGGTATTGCTGACACAGCAGCCCTAGCACTATATACAGATATTGCAAATGCAGTAGATGCACATGCTGGAGAGACACTAAATGTCCATGGAATTACAAACACAGCAGATCTCGCTACACAGTCATACGCTGATCAAAAGGCTACAGATGCAGAAAATAATGCAATCTCAGCAGCAGGTACAGCACTTAGCACACACTCATCAGACACAACTGGTGTGCACGGTATCACAGATACCGCTGATCTTGCTACAAAGTCATATGCAGACACTGCAGCAACCAATGCAGCAGCAACAGCAAAGAGTGAGGCAGAAGACACAGCAGCAACAGCACTTTCAACTCACGCACTAGATACAACATCTGTACATGGAATCTCTGATACAGCAAATCTAGTTTATGTTGCAGATCTTTCTGGACACGCATCAGATACAACAAACATTCACGGAATTGCAGATACTTCTGTTCTTGCAACAGCAACAACAGTTGCTACAGCAAAACAAGAAGCAATCGATGCAGCAGCAGTAGCATCAGAAAACTATGCAGATGGACTTGCTTCAAATTATGATGCAGCAGGAACAGCAGAAAGTGCTGTAACAACACATAATAATGATACAACAAATGTTCACGGCATCACAGATACATCAAAGTTAGTAGCAAAAGATGCCCTATCTACAACACTTGACGGAGACCTTGTAGTATCAGGAAACCTAACAATTGAGGGAACGACTACAACTGTAAACGCTACAGACCTAGTTGTAACAGACCCACTAATCTACATTGGTGAAGGAAACTCAGCAAACCTTGTTGACCTTGGCCTCGTCTCATCATTTAATGATGGAACATACCAGCACTCAGGTATTGCTCGTGATGCCTCTGCTGGAAAGTGGAAGGTATTTAAGGGTGTAACAGATGAACCAACTACAACAATTAACTTTGCTCAAGGATCACTTGATGACCTAGCAGTAAACAATGTTGAAGTTTCTGGAGTAGTCTTTACAGACGGTACACAAACAAAGGAAGGTGTTGTTTCACGCACACCAATCATTCAAAAGACAGCATCTTATACACTTTCAGAACTTACAGAAAGAGATTCTATGATTGAGGTTGCTTCATCATCTGCAACAACAGTCACAATCCCAGCAAACTCTTCAGTTGCTTACCCAATCGGAACTTCAATCGATGTTCTTCAGACTTCAACTGGTCAGGTAACAATTGCAGCAGGTGCAGGAGTAACTGTAAATGCTACACCAGGCCTAAAACTACGCACACAGTGGTCATCTGCAACTCTTTTCAAGAGAGCAGAAAACACATGGGTTGTTTACGGCGACTTGATGGCTTAATAAAAATTTAACTAAGAAATTGGAGATACAGATATGGCAGCAGGTAAAAAGGCAGGAAGAAACTCTCAGAAGGCAAATGACTTCTTAGAGCCAAAGGCGGTAACAAGCCTTTCAGGAACAGACGTAGGCACAAATAGAGCCTTCGGTAACGGAGCAGTCTCACTAACCTGGACACTTCCTTCTGATTCACCAGCAGCAACATCTTATGATGTTACTACTACACCATCAACAACTACTACAAATGTTACAACAACCTCTGCAACGATCACAGGTCTTGCATCAGATACTGCGTATACGTTTACAGTAGTAGCAAAGAATGCTGCAGGATCTTCTGCATCTACAACTTCTGCATCTGTAACAGTAACAACTGTTCCAGCAACTCCATCTGCTCCATCAGCAAGCACTGTTTCTAACCAGGCACAGGATTCTGTTTCTTGGACAGCACCAGCAAATGGTGGTAAGGCAATTACTGGATATACCTGGGCATCTTCAGATGGTAAGGGTGGAAGCACAGCGTCAACATCTGTAACAGTAAGCCAAGAAGCGGGTACAGCACAAACATATAATGTTTATGCCACAAATGCAAATGGTAATTCAGGAACATCAGCAAGTTCAGGATCTGTAACAACATTCTCGTTTGTTCCTTACTCCTTTGTTCCTTACTCATTCGTTCCGTTCTCATTTACACCATTCTCATTCGTACCATATTCATTCGTACCGTATTCATTTGTACCGTATTCATTCGTACCTACATACTCGTTTACGCCATATGCGTTTACGCCATATGCGTTCACTCCGTATGCATTCACACCATCTTACTCATTTGTACCGCTAAAGGTATGTATTGATCAGGATACACTAATTCAAGTAATTGGTGTGGACAATTCTGTTGAATTTAAAGCAGCCAAGGATATTGTTGTCGGAGATAAGATCTGGTCTATTAACTGGACAGGTCTTAAGGACGAATTACTTGACCCACATGCAGAGGAAATCTATCCAGAAACCCTTGAGGGTATTGCAAAGGTTCCATCAGAGATCATCGCAATTGATCCATCAGTAAAGGATGTAACCTTGTTCTTTAACGGAGACAAGGGCAAGAGATTTACTGCTGAGGAGAAGGTTCTCGTTAAGAGAGGTAACACTCACGCATTCGTCGAAGCCAAGACCATAACATTATCAGACTCAATCTTTGAGGCAACTGAAGATGGAATGGTTGAAACACCTGTAACAAGCGTAGATTATATTGAAGAAACAAGAAATGTATTTAAGTTTAATGCATTCCCTGTCGATACTATCATCGCTGGTAACATGGTTGTTCACAACTCCAAGGTCTAAGCAACTTGCGTTTTTAGGCTCATAGTGGTATACTTGTAGTATGAAACCTACACCTACAAATAAAATCACATTCTTGCAAGCCTACCCACACCTAGTTGATGTCTTCCCATTGCCAGAACCAGGAACTAAAAATGTTCCAGACTGGTACAAGTCACAGCCAAGCGTAAGTGGTCCTAACCCAGATGTGCCAGAGCAAGGCTCTCTTCGACTTACAGTTAAGAAGTGTCAGGCATTTTTTGATGCCATGGCAGTTGGATATGTTCTTAAAGTTCCAGTTGATATATATGTTGATACTACTGATGGAAAACTAGATATTCAGTTACCAGGAGAAATGGCAAGGTATCGTGCAGAACTAATTGCTCATCACTCAACAGAGCAGGTTTCTCACTTTCCTCTAAACGAGGGTATCTATGTAAATCAAATTTTAAGAATTCACCCTACATGGATGGTAAGTACGCCAGAAGGATATAGTACTTTGTTTATGCAGCCAATTCATCAGGCACCATCACCACTACAGGCAGTAGAAGCAATTATTGATACGGATAAGTTTTGGTCAGATGGTCACCTTTCTTTCTTTATTGAGAAAAACTTTAAAGGTATTATTAAGCAAGGAACACCTTTGGCCCAAGTATTTCCATTTAAGCGTGAAGATTGGGAGATGGAACTTGATAAAGAGTTTGATCCAGAAAAGACTAATCTACAGCGAAGAGTTGTAAGATCTACTTTTCAAAATGGCTATAGAGTTAAGTTTTGGCAAAAGAAAAATTTTAAGTAATACTATTTAATAAAAGTTTAAACTCTCCAGTATTAGTTTAGGGAGAGTTTTACTTTTTCAAAAACTCTGCTATACTTAACACTATTCCGTTTTAGAAAGGACGAAACACATGTCAGATTTTTTTAGTTTTAGATTAACAGATGACTTCGTAGAGAAGTTTGTATCAGCACCAAATCCATTCGGATTCAAGGATGCAGCAGAAAACTCTCTTGGAGAAATTACCTTTATTCGCACATATTCTCGTGTGAAGGAGGATGGAACTAAGGAACGCTGGCATGAAGTTTGTCGTCGTGTAATCGAGGGTATGTACTCAGTACAGAAGAACCATGCTAAAGAAAATCGTCTACCATGGAACGACTATAAGGCTCAAAAGTCAGCACAAGAAGCATTCCAGAGAATGTTTGAATTGAAGTGGACACCACCAGGAAGAGGCATGTGGACATTTGGAACTGCCATGACAATGGAGAAGCGTAACTCTGCAGCACTGCAAAACTGTGCAATGGTATCAACAAAGGATCTTGACAAGAATGATCCAGGAGCCCTGTTTGCTTGGGTTATGGATGCTCTTATGCTTGGCATTGGTGTAGGCTTTGATACAGTAGGACAGGAGAAGGGTTTTCAGATCTATGCTCCTACAGAACCAGCAGCGATCTTTGATATTCCAGACACTCGTGAAGGTTGGGTAGAGTCAGTTCGTCTTTTGCTAAACTCTTACCTTCGTCAGAATCAGCCTATTCAGAAGTTTAACTATGACCTTATCCGTCCCCTAGGAGCACCAATTAAGGGCTTCGGAGGGGTCGCTAGCGGTCCAGCACCACTTATTCAACTACATACACAGATCGATAAAGTAATTGGCGGTAGAGCAGGAGAAACCCTTGACAGCCGTGCAATTACAGATATTATTAATCTTATTGGTACTTGTGTTGTATCAGGAAATGTTCGTCGCTCTGCAACACTTGCTCTGGGTGCAGCAGGAGATGAAGACTTTATTAATCTAAAGAATGCAGAAGTATTCCCAGATAGAAACTCATTTGACCCAGAGAACCCAGGATGGGCATGGATGTCAAATAACTCAATTTCTGCAACAGTCGGAATGGACTATGAAAAGTATACCGATCTGATTGTTAACAATGGAGAGCCAGGATTTATTTGGCTTGATGTTGCTCGTAACTATGGTCGTCTAGCAGATCCTGCAGATGGAAAAGACTATCGAGTTATGGGCTTTAATCCTTGTGCGGAGCAGCCATTGGAGTCGTATGAACTTTGTACACTTGTAGAAGTTCACCTAAATCGACATGAATCCAAGGAGGACTTCCTCAAGACATTAAAGTTTGCTTACCTTTATGGTAAGACTGTTACATTGCTCCCAACACACTGGCAGCAGACAAACGGTATCATGCAGCGTAACCGTCGTATTGGTACATCACTTACAGGTATCGCTTCATTTGCTGATCAAAAGGGTCTTCCTATTGTTCGTGAATGGATGGATGAAGGATATAATACAATCCGTAAGTATGACCGTCAATACTCAGAATGGCTTTGTGTTCGTGAATCAATTCGTGTAACAACTGTTAAGCCATCTGGTTCTGTATCAATTCTTTCTGGTGCAACTCCTGGAGTTCACTGGGGTCCTGGAGGAAACTTCTTCCTTCGTGCAATCCGTTTTGGTGATACAGATCCAATGCTTCATTTGTTTAAAGCAGCAGGGTACAAGATTGAAAAGGATGTTGTATCGGCAAACACCCAGGTAGTATACTTCCCTGTAAAATCTGGACATCCTCGTTCTGAAAAGGATGTAACATTATTTGAGAAGATTGCTCTAGCAGCAACTGCTCAGAAGTACTGGTCAGATAATGGTGTCTCTGTAACACTTTCCTTTGACAAGGAAACAGAGTCAAAGCATGTTGCTCCAGCACTTCATATGTACGAGGGGCAGTTAAAGGCAGTTTCATTCCTTCAAATGGGAAATACTGTTTATCCACAGCAACCTTATACACAGATTACTGAAGAAGAGTATGAATCCTATATCGGAGTACTAAAGCACATTGACTTTGCTGCTATTTATGACGGTAATGAAAATCTTGAGGCAATGGGTGAGTCCTACTGCACAACAGATTACTGTGAAATCAAGGTAGAAACTAAAAAGTAGTTGTGTGGTAAAATAGACTTATAATGTCTAGTCCATCTAACCTATATGCAGAAAAGGTGTTTTCAGAACACCCACTTGTTTTGTGGGCTTTAGATGATCCAGCCGATTATGTTTCTATGATCTCTGAAGATCAAAGGAAGTTTAGCAATTGGTCGGTAACTGGCGCAGTTACTTATCAGTATAATCTTGCTACAAGCCCATTTCCAGAAAGCATTGCTAATGGTATAGACGCAAGAATTACAGATGATACTTTTGGAGAAATTACCTGTATCAGCGATGATATTATTAATTTCTCTGATATGAATCAAGATCTAAAAACTTTTTCTGTAGGAACCTACTTCTATTCTGAAACATCTGCTATTTCTGGATTTCAAATTGGATATGAATATTATGATACTTCTACTGGGCAAACTATTCAGCATCTTAAATCTTTTACCTCACCAGTCAGCAAGCAATGGTCTTTTGTTTCAGAAACTTTTGAGATACCAGACCAAAACACAACTCTAAGGCTAGTCATTAAGATTAATTATTTTTTTACAGATGACTTTGAAAACACTTATAACTTTACTGTTAATGGAATTAGTCTAGGCCAATGGTCAGAAGAGTTTAACTCAACATCCTTGGGTGTTATTCCAACACAGATCCCCTCTGGAATCTTTCAAGGGTTTACTGATAGCGGTGTAGAAGCAGTTGCTTATGGTCTACAGGATAACTCTGGCTACTACCTTTCTTCTAATAACACCCTAGTTGCCAAAAATACTGGAATTCCAATGGTATATGGCGCAAGTGGTATTACAAAAATTTTGCCAAATAATAACAGGCCATCCCTAATTTTGCCAGGGCAAGGATTTCTACATGAGTCTGGAAAGTATAACGACTATACCTTTGAAATGTGGCTTAGAGTTGTAAGTGATTCTTCATCACCTAAAAAAATATTTGGACCAGTAGATAGTTTTGACGGGTTGTGGATTGACGGATCTTCTCTAGTTATAAGAGTTAATAATAATATAGCAACTCACTATATAGGTGAGTGGGGAAAGCCAATGCTAGTTCACTTTGTATATGGTGTCAATGGAGCAAGCCTATTAATAAATGGAGACAGAGTTGCAAATGCTCCTTTCAATAGTTCAGATTTATCGTTTGCCGAAAGCACATCTGATTGGGTTGGTTTTTGGTCATACGAAGACATATCATCACTTGAGGTAGACTCAGTTGCAGTTTATTCATACCAGGTTGCACCAGTAATTGCAAAGAGAAGATTTGTATATGGACAGGCTGTAGAATTTCCAGAAAATATTAATACCGCTTATAGCGGATCATCAGTTTTTATAGATTATCAGTATGCAGACTATACAAATAATTATGTTTATCCAGATATCGGAAGATGGAATCAGGGTGTTTTAAACAACCTATCTATTGAGAATAATGCCCTGTCTGCTCCAGACTATAAGTTGCCAAACCTTATCCTTGAGTCATCTCAGCCTAAACAACTAGAAGACATTATATTTTCAGATGCAGTGCAGGTAGAAGATACTCCATTTTTCTCTTTAAAGCCATCCACATGGACAGAAGATGGATATTTAGGGTTTGATAGTTTTAACTTTTTGAGAGAAGAGATAAAGGCCTTTTATGCTGTAATTAAACCAACATCTTTGCCAACATCAGATGAAGTAATCCTGCATATTGAGTCAGAAAGCACATCTAACTATTTCTCTATTGTTATGAATAATAATAAGATTAAATATAATCTTTTTTATAATGGAGAATTAGAGACTATCTACATGTCAGAAGGCATTTCTGTTGGAGAAAGATTCCCAGTAGGAATAAACATTAAAGACTTTACAGAATTTTTTGGTAAAAATACCCTTTCGTTCTTTGGCAATAAAACTGATTTAAGATTTTATATTGGAGGAACAAAGAATTTTGATAAAAGTTTTCATGGAAAGTATTACTCCGTAGGATTCTGCAACGCTTCTAGCCTAGAGGAAGTAAAAACTTTATTTAATATTAAAGGTTGCGTACTTGAGTACGAAGATGTTTTTGATACATTTACTTCATATGTGGATGCAGATGCTGGAGTATACACAGGAACAGATGAAGGATTTTGGCAGTTCTATCTTGATGGTGGAACTCCAACAGACTACCCATCCTTTAAACTTCTTGACCACACAGCAAGTTATACACTTTTTGTTAAGCATTATTTTGATACATACTATTTAGATATTGCCATTAAGTCTTCATGGAAGGACTATCTTCCACTTACATATTTTGCAGAAAATGTAAAAGACTCTAGCGGAGACACATACTATGATCTAGATTTTATTCAGTTCAATATTGATCACCCAGCACCATCTAGATATCTAGAGGTTCCGTCAGAACCTATTATTTGGAGATACGGAGTTCCATCAGTTGTCAACGGAGAAGTGGTGCCATCACTTGTTGGAGAATACTCCAGCCCAGTTAAAAGAACTTATGAGGCATTGGGAAATCAACTTTACACAGGATTCAATGATTATGAAGATTTAAAGAATAAGTCATCAAAGACCTATAGATTTGACACATCGTCTTCATTCGTAAGATCTTATATTTCTTTTGAGTATATCTCTTCTGGTGTTAATGCCTCAGACTCGTATTATACAAAAATTGAGGGGCCGTCAAAATCAGGTGTAGTAACTCCTAATGGTAATTGGATGAAGACAAAGTATGAGGTTGTAGATAATATGATCATATATCCTCCTGCTGAAGATATAGCCTCTGTTGCTATGGTGACAAGACTAGAGTTTAAAATCGATGGAATTCTTACTCATAATATTAACGTTAAGTCTCTTGAGTATGCTTCACAAGCATTCAACGACTCTTCCGCAAACCCAGTAGGAACAAAGTTTGGAACACCGATTTACCCATACCGCAAGTCTGGATATTATTATAACTATAAAGACAAGAATCCTTTTTCAATTTATAAAAAGAGTAGCCCATATCTATTCTTAACTAGGTACAGCGGAATTACTTTGCGTGGAGATTTTAACTCAGCAGTTAATCGTGGATTGTCAATTCCAGTTAATCCATCACTTTCTCAAAACTATAAGGTAATGGCTTTTCAGTCAGCGATAAGGTTTGATCAAGACTTCTTCTCATTTTCTCCAACTCCTATTTTTGAGGTTGAGTCAAGAGATCAACACCTAAAGTTCTTTATGGTTGCCAATAGCCCTGATGGTAAAAGAGCAAAGATATATGCCATCAATGTTAAGACTGGTCAGTTAGAAAATGGAATTGCATTTTTCTGGAACGGTAAGATAGTTAAGGAACCAGTTATAACTGTTAAGGAGTGGGGGTTCTTAGGATTATCATTCTCAAGACTATTAGACTTTAGAGGGGTAGTTGGAGCAATCAGGTTAACTGGCCCACTGACATTCAATGTTATTTCTTATTATCAATCAACAACTCTACAAGAGGTGCAGCAAGTAACAACAAGAAAGTGGTTTAGAGTTAAGTATTCAGGACAAGACACCCTAGACTGGAAGTTCTGGACACCAGCGTATACCTGGGATGGGGTGTTAGTTATTGCAACAAAGAGTTATTATGGAGTTGATCCAGAGACCATTTATCAAAGTTATACTGGAACAAATAAGATTATTATTGATAGTGGAGATGAGTTTGCCCTAGGAAACTATGAGTATAACTACTTCAAGGATGCCTCATGGCAACAAAGTACCATCGTAGCCGTTTAATATGGTATACTTATGGTTATGAATCTAGATAATCCAAACAAAAAGCGTAAGAACTTGCCCAAAATGAAGGGGCAAGTGGGTGAATCCCGTGTCAAAGTTATTGAAAAGCATTATGACTGGGGCCTATATGTTTACAAGAAGGCCAATGGCAAGTGGTTTACAGACGGAACTGGATCAGTTCTCAACATTGAATCAATGAAGGGCGACATCTCTGCCATCTCTAAGTTAAAAGATGCAGCAAAATATTACGGGGATCCAGGAGACGGTACATGTGTATTCGTTCCAGGTCTAACCAGAATTACAGAAGAAGAGTATTCAGAACAAAAGCAACGCCTAGCAGAAGGACTTATTCCATCGATGAATGACCTTGGTGCTTGGAAGGCTGCTCAAGATACATTTAATAAATACGGAAGTGACGAGTAATGTCAGAAGAGTATAGAATCCCAGCAAGAATTGATGACTTGCCAGAAATTGATGATACATTTATCAAGCAGGATCCATTCAACAAGAGTTGGGATGAACTCAAGACTCTAGACGGAATTCAGAATAACTTTAAGCGTCGTGCAGGAAGAATCTCTAAGGTTGATGCTTCACAAAGATACATCGATGCTTCAAGAGCAGAGAGCACAGGACTTGACGGTGCAAAGTCAAAAGAGATTAATCCAGGACTTATCTACCGTAATGGCTATGGACTATTTGATGTAATTACTCCACCATGGAACCTTTATGAGTTGGCCAATTATTATGATACTTCTTTTGCTGACCATGCTGCAATTGATGCAAAGGTAGAAAATATTGTTGGCCTCG
>JACCEA010647455.1_pt1 | contig 51582 bp, 43 predicted proteins | sample 7449851 | NCBI WGS metagenome assembly JACCEA01 (sample SAMN15323453, study PRJNA562643) | freshwater metagenome | isolation source: river surface water | place: USA:Blue River Watershed | collected 2017-08-18 | reverse complement strand
GCACCAGGAAGTCCTGAATGGGCGAAGGAAACCGCCAATACAGTGAAATCAACAACCGTTGAATTGAGTCACGAATGGGGCTTGGATCATGGAACCTGGACGATTGTGCGGCACATGTATCCCGAGGCAAATATTCCGGTGTTGCAATTGAGCATCGACATTACGAAGGACGCAGCATACCATTACGCTTTGGCACAAGAACTTAAAACGCTCCGCAAACGTGGCGTTCTGATCATTGGAAGTGGAAACATGGTTCACAATCTCGGAAAAATAGCTTGGGATAAACTAAACGTTTCCAATTACGGGTACGATTGGGCAATTGAAGCACATAACAAGTTTAACGACCTCATCCAAAAACGAGATCATCAGGCTTTGATCGCATACCAAAATCTGGGCTCAGCGGTACAATTGGCCATCCCAACACCCGATCATTACCTTCCTTTGATCTATACACTTGGATTGTCAAACGAAACGGATGCCATTTCTCTGTTCAACAACGAATTGGTTGCCGGTTCACTCAATATGACTTCTGTTCAATTCGGATAAGCGCAGCAGCCTTCAAAAAATTCCTACCTTTAGACCATGAAACCAATGGGTCCTATCGGTGTATTTGATTCGGGATATGGTGGCTTGACCATTCTATCTGAAATTCGTGCGCATTTGCCGCAATACGATTACCTATATCTTGGAGATAATGCTCGCGCACCATACGGTTCCCGCAGCTTCGATGTGATTTACGAATACACTTGGGAAGCTGTGCAAGCGTTGTTTGATGCCGGATGTTCTTTGGTCATTCTAGCATGTAATACAGCTTCCGCAAAAGCACTGCGCAATATTCAACAAAAGCAATTGCCGGCACATGCGCCTGACAAACGTGTTTTGGGCGTGATCCGACCAAGTACTGAAGCCCTGCACCAATTTTCGCGCAATCAGCACGTAGGGATCTTAGCAACGGAAGGAACAGTGAAGTCGGAAAGTTATGTGATCGAACTACAAAAGTTTGCGCCGGATTTAGCCGTTACACAACATGCTTGTCCGATGTGGGTACCTTTGATCGAGAATAACCAACATCAATCTCCGGGCGGCCAATTCTTCATTCAGCAAGATCTCTTGCAGTTGTTGGAAAAAGATCCGAAGATCGACACCATCCTTTTGGGATGTACGCACTACCCGATCGTAAAAGCGCAAATCGAAGCGGCTTTACCGGAACACATCCGCGTGATCGCACAAGGAAGCATTGTAGCTGCTAGTTTAGCTGACTACCTCATTCGCCACCCTGAAATGGACGATCGTTGCTCGAAAGGAGGAAACGTGCGATATTGGACAACGGAAAACGCTCAGGCATTCTCTGAAAAGGCAAGCACTTTGATGCAAATGCCCATTCAAGCAGAACACATTCACCTTTAGTCAAGTACCAAGTTGAACGCTACTTTAAACGTCAGGTTCTTTTCTGCCTGAGGCGCTGCGTAATACCCATAGTTGTAAAAAGCTCCAATTCCCAAACCAAGCGTATTTATCTTCAACAGGTTATTCAAGATAAAGCCGGCTTCGTAATATCCCTTGTTCATGCTGCGCACATTTCCTGAATGTTCTGCTGCATTATTCAAATATCCGGTCCCCATGGCATGGTGCAATCCAATTTGAGGGGCAGTCCATTTCACTTTCCATTTCGGTGCCTTGAAAGTGAATCGGGTAAATACAGCCGCCATTCCATCGTTGTAAAAAGCAGAAGGCATCATGGTCTCAAAAGTATTCGCTACGGTAAGGTTCCAGTTCCCTCCGGTTCCTTGTCCAACATGAGTGAGATAAAGCGGCGCGTCTCCCCAAGTTTGGGCAGCAACCAAGCGGTAAGTCAATTTTCCGACAGCTCTTACAGGAACGGTTTGATCTACTTGAACGTGAAGGCGCTGATAACTCAACAAGTTATTCCACAATGCGGGTACACTCTGGGCATAACGCACCGACACCTTTGGCCATTTAGACCCCAAAGAAACGCGTCGATCTCCCAAGTATTTCACTTTTTCACGGATTGTCCAGGAAAGTTCTGCTCCCACTTCAGCATTTTCAAATTGCTGATCAACTGCTACTTGTCGGGAAGCACCATTCCAGGTTGCACTATCCGTAAACTGAATCCGTTGATAATTTCCAAAGGCCGTTAGCTGCATTCGGGGTGTTAAAAATCCGGATAAACTGACTTCACCCAAGCGCTGACGATCCATATTGGCAATGTAGAAATGATCCGTAAATTGATTAACGCTCAGTGATTTATTGACACTCACATACTCGGTACCTCCCCGCTCGATTATGTCCTGCTGAAAGCGACCTGACAATGTCAGAAAATGCGATCGCAATAAAAGTACCGAACCATATCCGCCATATTTCCATTCCTTATCGCGTGTACCATATCCGAAATAACCACCGATCGTTGCACGCTTCATCAATTTCTTACTCGTTTCTAAGCCAAGCCCCAAACGATAGCCTTCGTACTCTTTGTAATCCACCAAACGCAACAAATCGAGTTGCAATGGCCCCAGTGGCACTTTCCCTTCAGCGAGATACATCAATGCTTTCAACTTCGGTTCCAGATTATTGGCTTTGGACAGACTATCGATCGTTTCATAGGTTTCCAGTTCTTTGTTATCCAAACTGTACTTACGGCGGGCATCCCAATGGGTGCTGTCTTGCTTTTCGGCATCCTTCGCTGTTTGAACTGTCGCCGCATTGAAGCGTTCACCTTTCAGATCAATTCCCAATTGAATGTTATCAATGTACGTAGAACCTTTTCCAACAAGGTAAGCATCTTTGGTCGCTCCGAAATTTATACCCGGAAAAGTAGCTTCTGTAGACAATTTATACGGGAACCATTTTTTGTTATCAATGTATGCGTATTCCTGAATGATCTTGGCTTGTACTGTTCCCACCGAATCTGTAGCCGGTTCAGCGATTACCTTTTCAAGTGCATAGCCTTTTGAATTCACGTACAAAGTTCCTTTCATACCCGAGAAATTCTTATCGCGTCTAGGATGAAATTGAATGGTAAAGGTGGTGTCACCCGGCGCATTCACAGTAGTCTCTTCCAGATAAAACCAATAGCGACGTATCCCTCCGAAAGCAAGTGGATTGATGTACGAATTTCCTAACAGGTCAAAATTATTCTCGTAAAAATTAAAGGTTTGTAATTCACTGGCAAAGGTAGCAAACATGGGGTCGGTAAACCCGGAGACCTTATAAGCAGTGATCACTTCTTTCTCACGGAATTGAGGCTCGAAATACTTATCCGTGGTATTTTCAAGCATCATGATATGCTGCTTTTCGAAGAAGCGTTTCATGTCCAAGAGATTCGTGTCTGCAGTAGTATCCGGTATCGAAGCGATCGCATCCGGATTCATGGTGAAGATAAATTTGCTGTAGCTGGTATACTTGAAGCAAAGATCACTTTTCGGGTGGTTCAACTTTCGATTCTCAATGGCCAATTCCATAATGCGTTCAGCAGGATTTTTTCCGGGAAGTACCACTACTTCCTCGATCATACTTTCCAAACCACGCATGAAAATGATCGACTGACCTTCCAAATTCACGGTTGTATCGCGATACATACTCATGTGCAAACGCACAGAGGTACAGCCCGCTGGAGGCGTAAAATATCCATCGATATCTGCGAAGAAGTCCTTGCCTTGATCCGGAAAGATCTTTACAAAAGGAATGGCTTCATCGGTCTCAACATCACGGATCTGAATGGGTTGAGAAAAAGAGTAAAAAAAGGCTAGAGTTGCCACGAAAGTCAAAAATGTACGCATAGTTCTTATCAAGTAATCATTGGACGCCGAAGCCAGTAATAAGTTACAGTCTCTAAAAAAGATTGTCAAGTTAGTACATCTTCAGTAATTTCGTGCACATGACCTACAAGCAATTCCGAGATTCCTGGCAGATTATGCGTCACCTTACATGGAGACGCCTCTGGAATCTATGGATCTTGCGACGTACCTTCCAACAGGCAAAACGATCAAAAAAAGTAGTGCACCGCGCTCTTCCCTTTGCTTTGAGTATCGAACCGACAACAGCTTGCAATTTGGGTTGTCCGGCTTGTCCAAGTGGCTTGAAGGCTTTTACACGCCCGACTGGAAAATTAGATTTAGCAGAGCACGAAAACTGGTTGGATCAGGTTTCGAAGACCGTTTTTTACATCAATTACTACTTTCAGGGGGAACCTTTTTTACATCCGCAATTTCTGGATTTGATCCGTGCCGCAAAGCGCAAACGCATCTACACAGCTACTAGTACCAATGCGCACTTCATTAATACGGAAAAAGCAAAAGAGATCGTTGGATCCGGATTGGACCGTTTGATCATCTCGATCGACGGATTGGATCAGCAAACGTATGAGGCGTATCGCGTGCATGGCGAACTTTCGAAAGTATTGGAAGGGACCAAACATTTGGTAGCAGCGAAACGAGCAGCAAAATCTGCCACCCCATTCCTCATATTTCAGTTTTTGGTCGTTCGTGCAAATGAGCATCAGATCGAAGCTGTTCAGCAGTTGGCCGATGAGTTGGGAGTAGACGAAGTACGCTTCAAAACAGCACAAGTTTACGATTACGAACACGGAAATTCGCTGATACCGGAAAACGAGGCTTATTCCCGCTATACCAAGCAAAAAGATGGCACCTATCGATTCAAGTACATCGGTGGAGATCATTGTTGGCGCATGTGGTCGTCTAGTGTGCTCACCTTCGACGGACGGGTAGTGCCATGCTGTTTCGACAAAGATGCAGTTCATCAACTCGGATCGATGCGTGAAAACACATTCGAAGCGATTTGGCACAACGACGCTTACCAGAACTTCCGCTACGCAGTTTTCACCAATCGCAATAGTATTGATATTTGTACGAACTGCTCGGAAGGTGCAAAGGTGTGGGTGGAGTAACTTGTTAATGTAAAATGGAGAATGAAACATTGAAATGGTTTTCGCTTTTCACTTTTCAATTATAAATTTTCAATTGTCAATTAACCTTATCTTTGCCCAACTAAAAATTCGAAAATCATGTACGGAAAACTGAAGGATCATTTGTCGGCGGAATTGCAAGCGATTCGCGATGGCGGAATTTTCAAGCGCGAGCGTATCATTACTACACCACAAGGAGCACGCGTAAAAGTGAGCACTGGTGAAGAAGTGGTGATCATGTGTGCCAACAATTACTTGGGTTTATCATCTCATCCGGAAGTTGTACAAGCTGCGAAAGACACCTTGGACACGCATGGTTTTGGAATGTCTTCTGTGCGCTTCATCTGCGGAACACAGGATATTCACAAAGAATTGGAGCAAAAGATCGCGAAGTTTTACGGAACGGAAGATACGATCTTGTACGCTGCAGCTTTTGATGCGAACGGTGGTGTTTTCGAACCGTTATTCTCGGAAGAAGATGCGATCATTTCCGATGAGTTGAACCACGCTTCGATCATTGACGGGGTGCGCTTGTGCAAGGCACAACGTTACCGTTATAAGCACAGTGACATGGCTGATCTGGAAGAACAACTGAAAAAAGCGCAGGCACAGCGTTTCCGTATCATCGTTACTGACGGCGTATTCTCGATGGATGGTGATATCGCGAAAATGAACGAGATCTGTGACTTAGCGGATAAATACGATGCCCTGGTAATGACTGACGAATGTCACTCTGCCGGATTCATCGGTAAGACAGGACGAGGTGTTCCGGAATACCACAACTGTATGGATCGCGTGGACATCATCACGGGAACATTAGGAAAAGCGCTTGGTGGTGCCATGGGTGGTTACACAACAGGAAAGAAAGAGATCATCGAAATCTTGCGTCAACGTTCACGTCCATATTTGTTCTCTAACTCCTTAGCTCCTGCAATTGTAGGTGCAGCCAATAAAGTATTCGACATCTTGTCGTCCACCACAGAATTGCGTGATAAATTGGAGCACAACACAAAATACTTCAAGGAACGCATCATTGCTGCCGGATTTGACATCAAACCGGGAGATTCTCCAATCGTACCGATCATGTTGTACGATGCAGCTTTGTCACAACAGTTTGCAGATAAATTGCTTCAAGAAGGTGTCTACGCGATCGGTTTCTTTTACCCGGTAGTTGCGAAAGGTCAAGCACGCATCCGCACCCAAATTTCAGCAGCACATTCGGAGGCTGATTTGGACAAAGCAATTGCGGCATTTATCAAAGTTGGAAAAGAATTAGGAGTCATCCAATAAGTTGATTTCCAAATTATAAAGTACGCACAACCGGGTCATACATGGCTCGGTTGTTTTGTTTTAACCGAATTCCCATTCCTTTTGTCGAAAATTCGACTGAAATGCTGGAATAAATTTATCTTTGCGCTTTTGTTTGTCTGTGGTCAGGCAATTAGCAATTTTAAAAGTACTAGTACGTATGAAGCATTTATTGGCTTTATTATTCATCTGCGGAACATTTGCTGCTCAAGCTGAAGTAAAACGCGATGTTTGGGGTTGGATCGAGGATCAACGCACCTCGTCTGCAGCTGAAGAAGTGGAAATGGAATTGGTTTCCAAAACCACGAAAAAAGTTTACACTTCTGAAACCGATGACAATGGAGCCTTCCATTTCGTAAAAGTTCCTGCAGGAGAGTACTTTTTGCGTGTTGCAGATAAAGATTACCGTTCAGAACAATGGCCGGTGTCTATTGATGACCAACACACCACAGATTACAATTTTGATAAGGACAGACCTTTCCCGGTTTCTTTGAAAGTTACCTGGATGTTCAATTGGGGTGATTGGAACGGACAAGAGCACTATTGGTCGCACTTAACGGCAAAGATCATTTTGACCATCTACGGATTGTGTTTGGTATTGGTATTCATCTATTCGATCCTGCAACTTTCACTTTCTGTTGCATACGCGAAAAACCGCAAGAAAGTAGCTACTGCAACTCCGAAGCCATTTGATCCGGAAAAAGCATTGCGCGTAACTGTTCAGTTGCCAATGTTCAACGAAGAGTACGTTGCTGAACGCATCATTGAAGCGTGTGCCCAATTCGATTATCCGCGCGATAAATTTGATATTCAGGTATTGGACGATTCTACGGATGAAACGAAAGACATTATTGCTGCTAAAGTAGCTGAAGTGGCTGCTCGCGGTATTCAGATCGAGCACATCCACCGTGTGGATCGTACGGGTTACAAAGCTGGAGCATTGGATGCAGCGATGGATCGTGTGAAAGGTGATTTCATTGCCATTTTCGATGCCGATTTCGTTCCTGAAAAAGACTGGTTGCAACGCGTAATGCCGAATTTTGATTCGGACGACGTAGGTGTGGTTCAAACGCGTTGGGGACACTTGAACAAAGATTATTCATTGCTTACAGAACTTCAAGCATTCGGTTTGAACGGTCACTTTGCAGCTGAACAAGGAGGACGTAACGCAGCAGGACATTTCATCAACTTCAACGGAACTGGTGGTGTATGGCGCAAAACCTGTATCGAAAGCGCAGGGGGCTGGGAACACGATACCCTGACAGAAGATTTGGACTTGAGCTACCGCGCTCAGTTGCGAGGATGGAAATTCCGCTATTTGGAAAACGTTGTTGCACCTGCTGAATTACCGATCACCATGTCGGCGTTGAAAGCACAACAGCACCGTTGGATGAAAGGTGGAGCTGAGTGTTTCGTAAAAATGTGGAAGACCATTTTGACTTTCAAAGGTGTGAAATTCAGTGACCGCGTTCACGGGATGGCTCACTTGTTCAACTCATCTGTTTTCTTTTTCATTTTGATCATGTCATTGATGAGTTTGGCGGTATTGCACATCAAAGATTCGTTCTCTGATCTAAACTTCATCATTCAATTTGGTTCGGTATTCATTTCAAGTACGATCTTCCTGATGTATTACTATTGGTTGGCATACCGTGATAAGACAGACAATTTATTTACCTCTTTCTTCCGCTTTGTTGGTCGTTTCTTCCAATTCCTGGTTGTTTCTTTGGGATTGAGCTTGAGCAACACCGTGGCCGTATTAGAAGGTTATCTAGGAATCAAGAGTTCATTCGTACGTACACCAAAATTCAACGTCGCGAAAAAGAACGAGTTTAAAGGAAACAAATACGATAAGAAGAGCATTTCATTGATCACGATCGGTGAAGGTATCTTGATGGTTGTATTTGGCTTTACAGCGGTGAATCGTGCTATCTATGGCGATTTGGGAATGGTTCCATTCCACGCGATGTTGGCAACAGGATACGGTTTGGTATTCTTCAATACATTGAAAGAATTGCGTCAGGGAGTATAACAACGCCAACGATATTTCAAGTAAAGGCTATTCCATGTGGGTAGCCTTTTTTGTTTTGTAATAATCGGGCACAAAAAAAGCCGCTCTGAGAGCAGCTTTCTTCGTTATTCGTTATCCTGTATCACGGGAATACTCCGCGATCGTTATACGTCAATTCAATGCGCTTGATCGCCTCAATGTATGCAGCTGTGCGGAAATCTGTTTTGTACTCATCAGCAGTTGCTACAACGCGACCGAATGAGTTCAACAATTTCTTCTCCAAGCGAGTGATCACATCCTCGAATTCCCAGATTTCCCCGTTGCGGTTTTGCAACCACTCAAAGTAACTTCCGATTACTCCTCCTGAATTACACAAAATGTCCGGAATGATATCCACTCCTTTTTCACGCAAGATCTCTTCAGCTTGTGGTGTTGTTGGACCATTTGCGCCTTCTGCGATCACACTTGCCTTTACCTGAGCGGCATTTGCTTCGGTGATCTGGTTACCCAAAGCTGCAGGAATACAGATCTCACAGTCAACAGCGAACAATTCAGAAGCATCGATCACTTGCGCTCCAGGGAATCCAGCGATCAATCCTTTATTTTCTTTTTGGTAAGCCAACAAAGCATCCGGATCTATTCCATTTGGATTGTACAAAGTTCCGGACGCATCTTGAACAGCTGTCATGATCGCACCTTTTTCTTTCATGAACACTGCAGCCCATTGACCAACGTTTCCAAATCCTTGAACGATGTAGCGTTTCCCTTCCAATGTCGTGTTCTTCCAGTTAGCCCAAGCTTGAAGTGTAACAACAACCCCAAAACCTGTAGCTCGGTCGCGTCCACGTAAACCTCCAGAATTTACCGGTTTTCCAGTTACAACATGTGCATATTTTGAACGCTCAACCGGTGCTTTTTGCGACATGTAGGTATCCGCGATCCACGCCATGATCTGCGCATTCGTATTTACATCCGGAGCAGGAATATCGTATTCAGGTCCAATATTGTCTCCCAAAGCATAAGTAAAGCGTCGAGTAATGCGCTCCAATTCTGCTGTTGAATATTTCGAAGGATCTAATTGAATCCCACCTTTTCCTCCACCATAAGGTAACCCTGCCAAAGAAGTCTTCCAAGTCATCCAAATTGCCAAGGCTTTTGCATCGTCCAATTCGATATTTGGGTGGTAACGCAATCCACCTTTGTAAGGGCCCAAAGCATTGTTATGTTGTACGCGGTAGCCTGTAAATATTTCCACATCTCCATTATCCATTTTCACCGGGAAATGCACGACGATCTCATTATTTGTTTGTGCTAAGATCTTGCGGATATTCGGATTCAGATTCATCACATCAGCCGCCTTTTCAAACTGCTTGCGGACGCTTTCGATCATCCCCGCAGGCTTCGCTTGTTTTGTATCCATTGTTGTAAAGTTGAGTTCTATGTTAATTTTTCGCGGCGAAAGTTAGCCTTTTTATTCACTTATAAAACGCATTTTTCGACAGTTTTATGGATTTGTTAAAGGAGCACCAGAAATTCAGCGACAAACAATCGAAATAAAAAGATGAAAAAACCGGAGAAATGGCTAAAAATCAAGAAAATAGTTGCTATTAAGGCAAGGATTGATACTCAAAACGCCAATTTGAATCTGAGACATCTTTCAATAAACGCCAAAAGTTGGTGTCTAAAATGTATTCTGTGTCCATTTGTCTGAAGTGATATCGATTTGCAAGGTATTGTTCTTGAGAGCTACTCGGTCGATAAAGACCCTTACTCCATCCCTTCTCATTGCCATTACGGAATGGCCAGTCGGAGTAGCGTAGTTTCCACAAGCTATCTAAGACGGGACAGAAAGGATAACTCTTTTTGATCGTATCGTTGTAATACACCCCGCCGAAGATTCCATTTTCTTCTAATAGATTGCGCTTGGTTGGATTGAACGGTGAGGGCCAATCGCCACTGAGTATCCGGATAAATTCATCGCGATTGTAATTCCGTTTTTCCCTTAAAATACCGTCAGGAGTGTAACGAAGCGCTACAAAACTGACCAGCTGTGAGTTGGGTCCCATGGAAATGCGTACGCCAAAAACGGCACGCGACTCCTGGCTGACCTCGCCCACATCAGCGAGACTCAAAAAAAGAAACCATATGCCAACGAAAATCCAACGCATACAACAAGTTAGGCCGTTTACGTGGAAAATGCAAAGAAGTTTTGTGAAACTAGTTCTTTTTAAAAAGTAGGTAAGTAATGATCCCGATCAGCAGCAAGTAAAGTGCTATCACCCACCAAATTTTCACCACAAAAATGAGAACAAGCGTTACAGGGATCCCGAAAATGGCAAGCAAATGAAATTTACCCTGATGCGAGGATTTGTTACTCAAAGCGCACAACTTTATCCGGCATTACAACTGCATTCAATCGAATGTCTGTTGGCAACACATCGTCAATTCGGTCTTCTAGTTCGAAATAATGCAGGCCGATGAACTGGCATCCCGGGGCACATTTGCGCAAGAAACGATCGTAAAACCCTTTTCCATATCCAACGCGATTACCCTGTTTATCTACGGCTAAAAGTGGCACAAAAACCACGTCTAAACGATCAGCCGCAATCACTTTCCCTTTCTTTGGTTCAGGTATACCATATTCATTCACTTCCAATTGATCTTGCTGATCCAACACGTAGTGGCGCATCTCCAAAGTTTCGAAATTAGTCTTGGGAACGGCGACTGTAGCTCCAATATTGCGAGCACGTTCCAACAAGAGATAAGTGTTGATCTCACGCGAACGTTCAATAGGTAAATACAAAGAAATGGTCTTTTCTTCGAGTTGAAAATGAGTCAATGCTTGTTCGATGATCGCCTCGGACAGACGTTCCAATTCACCCGGTGGCAATTGCAAACGAAGCTGACGGTATTTATCACGTAGTTTAGCCTTTTCCATTAGCAACAAGATCAGTGAGCGAGTTATACAGTTCTTTTTCGCGAATAGTGGTAACCTGGTCAATCGCCTGTCTCAGAGCAATAGCTAGAAAATCTTCCAGATCTTCTGTTTCCATTAACTTGATGTCAGCAGCGATCTCCAGCGATTTCAATGCATAAGTACCGTCCATTTTAATACGAACCAGACCATTTCCTGCCGTACCTTCAACCACAATGGATGGTAACTTGGACATTCCAGTGTCAGTGGCATTCTTTAATTGTGCCAATTGTTGTAAAAATTCGGGACCAAACATGCCTTTAAATTTTTCATCTAAAATAACACAATTATTATGCTACCCTTACAAATCCATTGTGGAATCTCATAAAAATGAAGAAATAATCAAGAACGGTACTGAGAAAATTCTACATTTGTGATATGTACAAACACGTCAAATTATTTGCGTTTGCAGGTTTAATGGCCCTTCTGAGCAATTTATGTTGTTCAGCACTTGTACATGTATTGAAAAATCAAAGCACCCTCATCGAACTTACAGAAGAGGATTCTAGCGAAGAAGAAGAAAATTCTCCCGGCTCCAAACGCGGCTTTACCTTTCTGGAAGAAGAAATGCATTTGTCACAGCCAACACCATCCTTCGAAGAGGGCAATATACAAGCTTCAAAATCACTAGGATTTGAATTAGATCGTCTCGGTTTTTGTAAAACCAAACATGCCAAACGCTTAGAAAACCCACCTGAACTCTGTTAGAAGCAACTTTTCATTTCGATAACTTCTAACACAATTTTCATGAAAACCATATTTTCAAACTGGAAGCAGGATGTTCCTGCCGGTTTGGTCGTATTTTTAGTTGCAGTTCCACTTTGTTTGGGAATTGCTTTAGCGTCAGAGGCTCCGGTTTTCTCCGGACTGATTGCCGGAATCATTGGCGGTGTTCTCGTAGGTGTTTTTTCAGGATCAGCAATCGGAGTTTCCGGTCCAGCGGCTGGATTGGCGATGATCGTTGCAGCTGCCATTCAAGACTTAGGTAGCTTCGAGTTATTTCTTGCTGCCGTCGTATTAGCTGGAATCTTGCAGCTCTTGTTCGGCATCGTTCGTTTGGGTGCTATCTCTGCCTTTTTCCCAAATTCCGTCATTAAAGGAATGCTTGCAGCTATTGGATTATTGATCATATTCAAACAGATCCCGCACGCCGTTGGTTATGACAAGGATTACGAAGGAGATGAAAACTTCTTTCAAGCAGATGGCCACAATACGTTTTCCGAATTGTATTACAGTTTGGATTACCTCACCCTCAGTGCAGTTATCATTTTTGCACTGTCCATGTTAATATTGATAATCTGGGAGAAAAAATTCATTCAGAAAACCTTTCTTAAATTCATTCCGGGTCCCCTTGTTGTGGTACTCGTTGGAATCCTGTGTACTTTGCTCTTTGAGAAAACATCTCTGGCTTTGGCATTGGAACATCGGGTCGACCTGGGAATTGACGGGAAGAAATTCCAAGACTTATTCACCTATCCGGATTTTAGTCAAATTGGTAACCCCAAATTGTACCTCGTTGCTGCAACCCTGGCCGTGGTTGCCAGTGTAGAAACCTTGTTGAGTGTTGATGCAGCAGACAAACTCGATCCGAAAAAACGCACGACGAACGGGAACAGAGAATTATTTGCGCAAGGGATTGGAAATATCGCCTCCGGTCTGATTGGAGGTCTACCGGTAACCCAAGTGGTAGTACGCACTTCAGCGAATGTAAATTCAGGAGGAATCTCAAAATTATCAGCTATTGTGCACGGTGTTTTTATAGCTGCTGCAACGCTTACGATCCCTAAAGTTTTCGGCTTTGTACCTTATGCATCATTGGCGGCAATTTTGATCATGGTTGGCTACAAACTGGCTAAACCGAAATTGTTTCAGGATGTCCTCAAATCCAGTCGTAAGGAATTCGTGATCTTTTTAACTACGATCATTGCCATTCTTTTAAGTGACCTCTTGAAAGGTATCATCATTGGGATGGCACTTGCTCTGATCATAGTGTATATAGAAAGCAATCAGGCGAAGCGACAATCATTTTTCAAGAAAGCTTATAAAATTCACAAACGCGGAAATGCGACAGAGATCGAATTTTTAGAACAAGTGAGTTTCCTTAGTAAAGCTCCGATCCAGAAGATCTTACAAAAAATGGCTCCGAACAGCAATGTGGTTATCAATCTGAGCCGCACCAAGTTCCTGTCGAAAGACATTCATGAGCTCATTCATGATTTCAAAAACTCAGCTCCATTGAACAATATTCAATTGGAGATCAAAAAATAATACCTAATTTCAAGTAGCATGGAAAGAATTTTCAACGGTAATAAAGAATGGATCCAATCAATCACTGAAAAAGATCCTGAATTCTTCAAGCAACTTTCAAGCGGACAAAGTCCTGAATTCCTTTGGATTGGCTGCTCTGACAGTCGTGTGCCGGCCAACGAGATCGTAAACTTACCACCGGGAAGTATCTTCGTACAGCGTAACATCGCAAACCAAGTAATCAATACGGACATGAACCTCTTAAGTGTGGTTTACTACGCTGTAAAGTACTTAAAAGTGAAACACATTTTGGTGGTTGGTCACTACGGTTGTGGTGGTGTTATGGCGGCAATGAGTCAGCAAAGTTTTGGCTTCTTGGATAACTGGTTGGTGAGTATTAAAAACGTATACAGCAAGTACCAGGACACCTTGGATCTGATAGATGATATCAACAAACGCGGTGATCTATTGGTTGAATTGAATGTGATCGAACAAGTGCGCAATTTGGCCAAGATCTCATTTATACAGGAAGAATGGCAAAGTGGAGAGTTTCCGCAGATCCATGGATTGGTGTACTCACTGAAAGATGGTGTTCTAAAAGATCTGGACAGCTCCATCAACTCTTCTGAAGGCATGCGCCCTGTTTACCAGGTTCATAAAGAACTTTTGAAAAATAAATAATATGTCTGAACTGCAATCACGCAAAATCCTAGCCGAGCTGGAAGCAAGTTTGGTTGCAGCCAGACAACCGGAACGAGCCGTAAAAGTGGAAGCGTACATGAAAAACCGCTTCCATTTTTTTGGCATGGAAACACAAGTACGTCGCAACATTCAGCAACCGTATCTGCATGCTTTGTTAAAAATTACGGATCGCGAGAAAAGATGGGACATCATCCGCGAGCTTTACGCCAAAGACGAACGCGAATTTCATTACCTAGCCATAGATTGGTTGAATAAATGGCCTAAAAAGTACTTTACTCCCGTCGATATTGATGAATTTCGCTGGTTGATCACGCAGCATTCATGGTGGGATTCCGTGGATAGCATCGCTAGTAACGCACTTGGAAAATGGGCACGTCTATTTCCGGAGCAAACCAAACATTGGGTGGCGGAATGGATGGATTCTGATTCATTTTGGTTGCAACGCAGTTGTTTGATCTTTCAATTGAAATACCGGAAAGAAACAGACGCACAACTTTTGGAAGCACTGATTCAAACACTTAAACCCAACAAGGAGTTTTTCATACAAAAGGCAATTGGCTGGTCCTTACGGGAATTGTCGAAATACAAGCCTGAAGCTGTTCGAGCCATTTTGGAACACCAAGAATTGAAAGGATTGGCCCTTCGCGAAGCGAGTAAGTATCTATGACCGTTTGACCGTGTTATTGGCCACATACACACCCCCGATGATCACAAACATCCCGATCAACTGAACCCAATGAAAGGATTCTTTCAAGAAGATCATCCCCAAGATCACCGCTACGATAGGTATAATATACGTCACAGAACTTGCAAAAACCGCAGATTTCAATGCGATCAAGCGGTTAAATAAGAAAACTGCCAGACAAGTTCCAACAGCACTCAATATCGTAATAAAGCCCAATCCTTCCCATGCGCTCGGATGTGTGCTAACCACTTCTCCAGTTTTACTCATATAAACAACGATCCAAGCAGGTATTGCTGTCAGCGAAAATGCCAAGGCAGTAATGTCCAATGAACGCACATGACCTAAACGATGTTTGATCGTATTCAAACTGGTCGCATAAAAAACTGTTGCCAAAATCACCGCTCCTGCATGCAACCAGGAGAAATTCGTTTGGATCAACGATTCGCTCCCAACCAATAAGACAATTCCAAGAAAGGCTGTAAACAATCCCAGTACTTGTCGAAGTAAAATTCCTTGTTTGAAAATCATCCATCCGAGTAAGAGCGTAAAAAATGGGGTGAAGCTATTCAGCATGCCGGCCATTCCGGAGGAAAGGTTTGTTTCTGCGAACGTAAATAAAAAGGCCGGAAAGAAATTTCCACAAAAACCAACGATTGCCAAACTGAACCAATCTCTGCCTGTTTTGATCTGCTTGAACAAGCGCAAACCGAAGGGCAACATGATCGTTCCCGCGATAGCCATGCGCAATGCACCTACTTGAACATCCGAGAACAATGGCGTTCCGTCAAGAGCGACCATTCCACGTTTCATCAATAAAAAGGAACTTCCCCAAATACAAGCCAAAATGACAAGCAGTGCCCAAGAACGTAGATCTGTTTTCATGAACGCTGCTTCAAACGGGCAAAGTAATAGCGCAAGTAAACCAATACCGGCAATCCCAAATGGATGAGAAATAACAAAACATAACCTATGGGCTTCAAACGAACAGATTCAGGAACAATACCCTGCTTCGTTGCCGTTTCCATGTGGATACCCAATAAATGTGGTAAAGCCACTTTTTGCTCAATCTGGAAAGCTACCAACTTCTGCTTGTAGGTGTAAATCCCATCATAGATCGGTACTGTGAGGAACCAACAGACCAAGACCATGGCCAATGCCACGAACAAAGCTGCAACAAGCGCAAAATACGGTTTGTTTATCATGATGCAAAAGTGCGAAAAACCACGCAAACTAAGCATATGGTCACCCGCTTGATTTGATTATCTTTGAGCATGCGCATTGCTTATTTGATCGGAACTGACAGCTGGGGTGGACTTGAGTTAAATCAAGCAAAGAATGCATTGTGGATGTCGGAAAGAGGTCACTACGTGTTGCTCATTGGTCCGGCCAACGGAAAACTAGAGGCTTTTTGTCGTGAACACAAACTGCCTTTTGAAGCACACAAGGGTCATAAAAAATACTACGATTACAAAGCGGCAGCAAGCATCTCCCGCATTTTGGTAGCGCAAAAAATGGAACACCTCATCATTCGGGATGTGCGAGACATGAGTGTTGCCGTAATTGCCAAACGCAAAGCCAACAAACAATTTCGTGTACACTACTTCATGGAAATGCAATTGGGTGTTACCAAGAAGAATTTGTTGCACACACTCCGTTTTCGTGGATTGGATACCTGGAGCTGTCCCCTGCTTTGGTTGAAAAAGCAAGTGGAGACTATGACGCATATGCCGAAGGAGGGTATTTTTCACATTCCGAGTGCGTTGGATATGGCTCCATTTTCAACAGATCAATCCAAGGTAGAAGCCAGACAGATCCTGGAACTTCCGGAGGACAAGATCATTCTTGGTCTTGCAGGAAGATTCGATCCACAAAAAGGACAATTGTTGTTATTAGAGGCATTGGAAAAAATCAATAATCCTAAGCTATGCGTGTTGTTCTTGGGCGAGCCAACCATGCATGAAGGACAGACTTACAGTGACCAAATGAAGGAAAGGATGATGACAGACGCTCTGAAGGATCGCGTTTTCATTCGACCGTTCAGACCGGACATTGCGGTTTTTTATAAAGCAATTGATGCCTTCGTGATGGCCAGTAAAGCAGAAACAGTTGGAATGGTGACCATTGAAGCGATGGCCAGCGGTTGTCCGGTAATTGGCTCCAATGCTGGAGGCACACCTGAAATATTACATCACGGAAAGCGTGGTTATTTGTTTGAGCCTTTGCAAGCTGAAAGTTTGGCAGATCAGATAATAGCCTTTTTAAAGGACCCGTATAAGTTTACTGCATCCGAATTGCGGGAAACCGTTACTCAGTTTGATCACCAGCTCGTTTTACCCGAAGTGGAACGCGTGATCAGCAGAAAGTTGAATTAAACGTTTTTCTTGAATTTTTCCGAGAAGAAAACTTTATCGCGATTCACACGTGACTCCAGTGTATCTCTGAATTCCGCAAATTTACCTTCAGGCACACAGTTGGTTGGAAAATGCAATTGTAAATCCTCGATGTACTCAAAATAAATAGTCTGTTGGTGCAATTCAACTCTACGCAAGCCTTGAAAATACAATACGCGCAATTCCCGGTCTGCAACCACCAATGCTTTTTGCGTAATTCCAATACGAAACCACTTCGATGCGATAGCTAGAAAAAGTAATTGGTCCAGACACATCAATCCATAAACGACCATCAAAGGCCATGATTCAATGGTTAACTGCCAGCATCCGAATACAAACGCTAAAGCAACTGCGGCTTCCAGGATCAAGTACATGCGCACTTGCTTTTGTCTTTCAGCTCCGATGGGAGCACACCAAATAAAACGCTCCGGTTTGCGCGTCATGCCAACCCCAACCCATCGCTGTACTGAGCGACGCGCGATGAGTAACAACAGTAATCCTGCAATCACATAAAAGATCTCAGCTTTGTAAGGCAGTTGACTTGCCGTTGTATGCAAGAATTCAATGGGAAGATCAAACCCTACGAAAATGCTTAATGCCATCGCAGGGAAAGAAACTACCAGTAATAAAATATTGATCGAGCGATTCATATTAAGCTGTCAACAATTTAAGTTTTTGCTGCAGCTCATCAATACGGCGTTTTGCAGCCATGATTTTAGATTCCACTTCTTTTCGCAACGAATCAGCACCTTTTGATTTAGCGAAGAAACCAAGGTTGTTTTCATATTGCAAGATATCGCTACGCAATTGACTAATCTTCTCATGAAGTTCAGCACGTTCACGCGCCATCGCTTTATCGGGGTTTGCACTAGAACGCAGGCTATCCAATTTCGCTTGGAACATCATACGCTCCTGCTCATCCCCTTCCAATTTCAATTTTTGATAATGTGCATCCAATGCTTCGCGATATGCTTGATAGATCGCATCCTTTTCCTTCATAGGAACTTTACCGATCTCTGTAAACTCAGCAGAAAAACCACGTAACATGGTCAACGCATCCCGCTTTTCAGCCGGAAGTTCCGTAGATTTTATACGCTCGATTAACGCTTTTTTCGCTTCTAGATTTCCTTCAAGGGCTGCGTCTTGTTCAGCATAAAATGCTTGTTTCGCTTCAAAGAAATGGTCGCAAGCAGAGCGGAAATCTTTCCACAATTTCTGCTCAAAACGATGCCCTGCATTCCCAAGGCTCTTCCATTCTTTTTGGATTGCTAGAATGCGCATCGTTGTATCCTTCCAATCTGTAGAACCTTTCAGATCATGCACTTTTTCAACCAAAGCTTGCTTGGCTTGAGCCACATCATCGTATTGTTTTCTGATATCATCGAAGAAGGCTTTTTTCGCTTCAAAGAAAGCATCACAATTGGCGCGGAATTCTTTCCAAACTTCTTCATTTTCTTTGCGCGGACCAAAACCAATTGCTTTCCATTGTTCTTGAAGTGCCAACAATTGCTGCGTAGCAACATCCCAGTCCTTCGGAGTATTGATGGCCAAATCTTTCACCATACTGGCAGCCTTTAGCACCAATTCTTTTTTCAACTCCAAGTTCTCTGTCAATTCCTTGCGGCGATCTTCATAGAAAGCTTGAATGCGCGTGTATGCAGCACGTACGGCATCCCAATAGCGGTTTTTCAGATCTTCCCAGTCTTCATTCAATACCGGTCCGATCTCCTCCCACTCATTTTGCAACAGTTTCAAAGCTTGTTCAACATCCTTGATCTGCTCCAGATTGCTCAGTTCCTGAACTTTTTGGATAACCGCTTCTTTCAGTTGCTGGTTGCGCTTGAAATCATGGTCGCGCAATTCGCGGTAGATCTTGATGTGATAAAAGAAGGTTTCCAATAACTTGGAATACTCCGACTGCATATCCTGACGTTTTTCACGCGGAATATCACCAACTGCTTTCCAAGCTTCATGTATCTCTTTGTATGCGGCCATAGCAGCTGCAATATTCTCTTCACCTGAAACAAGTTCTTTCAACTGTTCCAACAAAGATTTCTTCTTGCGCAGATTGGCTTCTTCACTTTCTTTTTTCAAGCGTTGTTGCTCGTTTCTGCGTTCGCGATAAGCAGTAACTAATTCATAGAATTCCTGACGGATAGGGTCTGCTTGTTTTTCAGGAACTTCTTCACCTTTTTCCTGGGCTTCTAATTGCGACACCTGGAATTGACGATCTTCCTCAAGGATCAAATCCTCAAACTGTCCACGAAGATCATTTACATCGCGGGCAACAGCTAATGCATCTTCTTGCGAAACCAAAGCTTTCAACGCTTCTAACAATCCAGCCTTATCCATATCAGTCATTTTTATTATTCTTAGCCAACAACAGTTGACATCTCAAAATTGGTCAACTTCACAAATTCCTCTACACGACGGTCGATATCTGCACGAGAGATCTCCAACAAACGTTGCGTACCGAATTTCTCCACACAGAACGAAGCTAAAGCAGATCCTGCGATGATCGCACGTTTCATGTTCTCAAAAGTTATATCATCTGTTGCTGCAAGGAATCCGATGAATCCTCCAGCAAACGTATCTCCTGCTCCCGTTGGATCAAATACTTCTTCTAATGGCAATGCCGGGGCGAAGAATACCTTTTCATCCTGGAACAACAAAGCACCGTGTTCTCCTTTTTTAATGATCAAAGTCTTTGGTCCCATTGCACGGATCACTTTTGATGCACGCAACAATGAATACTCGCCCGATAATTGTCGTGCTTCCTCGTCATTGATAATTAACACATCAACCAAACGCAATGTTTGTTTTAAATCGTCCATAGCGATGTCCATCCAGAAATTCATGGTATCCATAGCGATCAATTTCGGACGTTGTGTCAATCGCTCGATCACCATGCGCTGAACAGCCGGAGCCAAATTCCCCAACATCAAGTATTCAGCTCCTTGATAACTTTCAGGAATGATCGGATCAAAGTTCTCCAATACATTCAACTCTGTCACCAACGTATCACGCGAGTTCATATCGTTGTGGTAACGTCCTGACCAGAAAAAGGTCTTTTCACCTTTTTTGATCTGCAAACCTTCCAAAGCAACACCTTTTGCCGCCAAAATATCAAGCGTTTCTTGCGGGAAGTCTTCACCCACAACCGAAACGATGCGTTGATCCTTTACAAAATTCGAAGCTGAAAGGGCAATGAAAGTTCCAGCTCCTCCTACAATTTTATCTGTCTTTCCAAATGGTGTCTCAATGGCATCGAAAGCCACGCTACCAACCGTTAATAAACTCATCCTATTAATGTCAAAATTCCCTACAAAGTTAGCCATTTTAATGCTTTGATTCAGAGAAAGCCACAAGAATCTCTCTTTGTTTATTTATTAACACCAATATCGTTTTTTGTTTTATTTAAAACTTTATTAACAAACAGACGCATTGCGGTACGCTTCTTGCAAATTGTGGCACGACATTAAATCGAAAAACATGAGCACACTATTACGTTCATTCAGTTTGGTAGGATTGCTTTTGGCCGGAGTTGCCAACGCACAAGACGCATTCAATCGTGAATTTGAATCGATCCGCCAAGACCTAGTTAATTGGGATCCCGTTCGTGGAGAATGGTTGGCAAGCAGCATGGTTGCTATGTCGAACAACCAACCGGTTCCAGACCGCATGTTTCCGGAAAATTTCACCCCTTCCGAAATGTATTCGATGCTTCCGTCTGAAACACGTGTTCGCGTTCGCAACGCCATTCAGCAGAACCAACGCAACGCCGATTCAACAACAGCTAATCGTTGGAACGAGGTGAATCGCTTCGCTTCACGTCCGGGCTGTAACCCGATCATGGGCCGTTCTTACGGTGATCCGCACTTGCAATCATTCGATGGTGCCGCTTATTCATTCCAAACAGTTGGAGAATTTACGTTGGTAAAATCTCAATCCGGACACATGAATGTTCAGGTTCGACAGCGGGCAGAAGGACAAGACTTTTCTTTGAATTCAGCAGTAGCGATGTGGGTAGCAGGAGATCGTGTTTGTTTGTATGCAAATGACCGCCCAGATGGAAACACGACAACTCCACTGCGTATCGAAGGGCAAGCGATTTATGTTGAAGACAGACCATTTTTCCTAGACCACGGCGGTGTGATTCGCAGAGAAAAAGAGGATTATATCATCACTTGGCCTACGGGAGAACGTGTGAAAGTCGACATGCGCGGATGGAATACATCTGGTTTCATGAACATTGCTGTTGAGATATTCCCATGTACAGATTCGTACTTCGGAGTTCTTGGAAATGCAAATGGTCGCTCAAATGACGACTTCCAAACAGGACCGAATGGCAGAAATGCTGATATCAACGTAGGAGTTTTCGGTTCAAATGATCCAGCAGCTCAAACCGTTGAACGTGAATATTTGAATTTCTTGGCACGCGATTTTGCTCAAACATGGCGTATCACGCAACCCGAATCACTTTTCGACTATGGTTGGGGACAAAGCACGCAAACTTTTACTGACCTTACATTCCCGCGTAATCATCGCACTTTGGGAGATTTGAACGATCGTGATCGCGACCGTGCACGCAGAGATTGCGAGCGCCAAGGTTTGACAGGAGCAGAATTGAATGCATGTATCTTTGATGGTGGATTTTTACGCATTCCTCCAACACCAAAACCAGTGATCAATGACCCAACAACTGGTACAGTGATCCGTCCTACAACACCAACTCCAAACGTAAATCCTGGCGGACGTGTTGTTCGCGATCGTGCACCAATGGAAAAACCTGTAGAACAAATCCCTGGAACAGCTGATCCAATGATCAAGCAACCAGGAACGAATAATCCGGATGTGGATACCCGAAGCCCTGAAAATCCAGGAACCTCTGGAACTGAAAAACCTGCTTCTAATCCGGACGTGAAAAATCCTGGTGTAAATCCAGTTTCTCAACCTCAAACAAAAGAGCCTGCAGTGAATGAAACAACAAAACCAGTTTACGGTCCACCACCTGTAGAAGAGGACAAGCCACGCAAGCCGATTATTTCATTGCCGCAGAGTAAACCAGCAAGCTCACCAAGCCCATCCAATGGAGGGAATTCAGGAGGTTCCGGAAACAGTAGACCTGTATCCAGACCGAGCGCTCCGGCACCTACTCCAGCACCAAAACAACCGACATCAACTCCAAAGCCGAGTTCACCCACTCCAAAACCATCGGGCACCCCTAAAATAGGCCGTCCATAATGGAGCATACCAACCAATGACAAAAGGGAAGCACACTTATGCTTCCCTTTTTTGTGACCTATTAAAAACACAACGTTAATTACTTCTCAGTGATGTTGAATTATCGCCTAATTGTCGGTTTAAATTTGTAACATGCAGCACGTGTGGAAATGGGGAAAACGAATTTTGAAATGGCTTGTGGCCACCATCCTTACGCTGGCTATTACAATCACCGTGATCTTGACTGTTTTCAAAGATGACATTATCAACTATGCCATCGGTGAGATCAACCAATACTTGAAAGTACGCGTAGATGTAGCCCGAGTTGACCTTACGTTTTGGAAAACATTCCCCAACTTGTCAATTGACTTTGAACACGTATTTGTACAAGGCGCCTTGCCGGAGGATCGAGAAAGCGACACCCTGCTATTTTCCGAACTGGTGCGATTGAAATTCAACCCAATCGATATCTGGAACGAAGAATACAAGGTTAAGCAGATTTCCATCAAACCAGGAACACTGCACTTGGTGGTCAACGAACAAGGCTTGCAAAACTTCGATATTCTGAAACCCAAAGAAGGAAAATCAGACGACGCATTTAATCTGCAACTTCAGAAGATCAGCGTGGAAGGAATGGATTTCACCTACGCCAATAAAAAGAACGGACAGACCTACGCTGCTCTCATTAACGAAGCGACTTTGAAGGGAGATTTCTCTGCCGATAAATTCACTGTTGGAACAGAAGCAGATTTTCTAGTAAAACGCATTCAGAATGGACTCGTACCTTTTGTCATCAATCAACCCGCTCAGTCGGAAGTGGAGGTAATTGTGGACAAGAACAAGAACACCATTTCATTGCCGGATGGTACTATCAACCTAGCAGGATTGCCATTTCATCTCAATTTTTTGCTGGACTCGAACAACCTTCATTTAAAATTAGACGCAAAAGACCTATCGTTAGTGGATATTGCCAATAAGCTGGCTGTGAAGGAGGTAGAGGAGATCGGGAAATATGAAGGTAGCGGCACAGCTTCATTCCACTTGAAAATGCGCAGTCCTCAAAAAGGAAATACCTATCCGCTCATCAACTGCCAATTCAACATAAAGCAAGGCGCGATCACCGAGCCAAGTAGAAAATTGAAATTGAAAAACATACAAGTTGACGGAACCTATTCTACAGAAAAAGGTCAGGGTAATGAAACACTGGAATTGTCCAAGATCCGATTCAACAGTGCCGGTGGACCATTCTCAGGGAATTTGAAGATCCATCATTTCAACATGCCCGTCTACACCGGAAACGCAAATGGATCCATCGATCTAGCAGTTCTGGATGCGCTTTTCAAGCTTCCAAAAATTCAGTCCATTGGTGGAATTCTAGGCATTCAGGCCAACTTTCAATTGATCACCGAAACCAGTGAATTTGGTCATCAAGTAGTGATGAACGACGGTGGCGGACAAGCTGATCTAAAGCAGGTTAATTTTCAACTTGAACAAGATTCGCGTCAATTTTCAGGGATCAGCGGACATTTGGTTTTAAACAGGCACCAGGCAGCCTTGGAAAACTTAGCTGTTCGCTTGGGTAATTCAGACATTCAACTCAATGGGATCTTTGAACAGATCGACGGGTTTTTACAGAACAAAAGTCGCCTTCAAGTGGACGTGAGCGCTGAAAGTAAAAAGATTGACCTGAACGATTTCACGAATAAATTTGTGACTGAAGAACAAGCACCTGCGGCAAATGACGAATTGGTCGACTGGTTGCTCCCTACCCAAATTGATGGGAATGTAAGCCTGGATGTTGGAACCATTTTATTGGATCAACACCGATTTACGGAAATTCACGGCGACATGGAAGTCGGCGACCGCACCATTGTTATCAATCAGTTACGCGGTGTGAATGCCGAGGCGGCAGTTAGCGGCGCTTTGCAGATCAAAGAATCAGCACCACAGTATTTCGATTTGGCAACTTCGTTGGTTTCGAAAAATATTCAGTTCAAACCGCTATTCAAAGAATGGAACAACTTTGACCAACAAGTTATCACTGCAGATAACATTTCCGGTAAAGCCGAAGTGATCCTGGATATGAAAGCGCCTTTCAAGTGGGGTGATGGGATCATCAAAGAAAAGATCATTGCCCAAATTCAATTGAAGGTCAGCAATGGGAACTTGCGCAACGTTTCCAGCTTCAAACAATTAACTGCCGATTTGAAATCACCAAAGACAAGGATGGTTTTGAAACCACGTGAAGTTGACGCCCTTCAAGGGAAACTGGATAACATCCGATTTGAAACATTGGAGAATACGATCTTCATTTCAGACAGCAAATTGATCATTCCAAAAATGGAGATCAAATCTTCTGCTTTGGATATTACCACCGAAGGAACACATGGCTTTAACAACAAAGTCGATTACCGCTTCGCTTTCCGTTTGCGCGATCTGAAATTGAAGAAGGATGAATCCGAATTTGGCGAAGTGATTGACGACGAAACCGGACTGCGCATTTACGTAAGAATGTACGGCGATTTGGATAATCCGACCATTGAATGGGATCAAACGGCTCGTAAAGATCAGGCTCGTGAGAACAGACAAGAAGCAAAACAAGAAGCGCTTTCCATTCTGAAATCGGAATTCGGTCTCTTCAAAAAAGACACGACCATCAAAGCCTATCAACAAAAACAGGTTCAGCGCGAAGAACTGTTGATCGAGTTTGGAAAGGATGAAGTCCTAACGCCGGAAGAGATCAAAAAAGAGAAACAGAAAAAGCAAGGAAAACTGAGCAAATTCAGTGAAAAACTGAAGCAAGAGAACGACAAGGACAAGGAAGTAGAGTTCATCGTTGATTGATTTTTTTCCACTCTCATTGAACCTAATTTATGGAATGCTGTACCAAAACGCATCATCTTAAAAATCTGGTTTATGAAATGGTCCGTTATCTTTCTTTTCCTACTCGCTGCTTCAAGCACTCACGCGCAATCGATTAATGGTAAATTGAATGCCGCAGAAACCAATAGCGCATTGAGCTATGGAAACGTGGATATCTACAAAGGCAATAAACTTGTTGCCACCGTTCTAACCGATCGCAGCGGGAATTTTAATGTTGCGTTAGACACCGGAGAATACACCTGTGTGATCCAATACGCAGGATACGAATCGCTCACAAAAAAAATCACGGTTAAAAAAGATGAGAAAGTGGACTTTTCGGTTTCCGAAGACAAAGAATACAAAGGAAAACGCGAATCTACCATAGCCCCAGCTCCAGTTGTGATAGAAAGTAAATCAATCTCAACTTCCGGATATGTACGCTCTAGCGGAGAGTTCATAGATTACGATGCCATCTTTTCATCTCCCGCTCCGGAAGGAGGCACTGGTCGCAGTGGTGCGCTTACAGCCGGTGAGATCAACGATTTTTCGAAATGGAAGCTGTGGCAAGATATCAGTTCGAACGAACTACAGATGTATCAAACCAATTGGAATATTGCGCCTAACGGACGTTATACGGTGATGTTACAAAATGCTGTTGGCTTACCGTTGGCAGATGCGGAAGTGATCTTGAAAGAGAACGATAAGGTGTTGTTTAAAACGCGCACCGATAACACCGGAAAAGCAGAATGTTGGTTGACTATCAAAAACGAAAAGCCGGTAGTTAAAGGAAAATTGCAGCTGATCATTACCTACAAAGGCGCTACTAAAAAGTTGGATCGTGTTAAAGTTTTTGAAGACGGATTCAACCATTTAACGCTGGATGTAAGTTGCGAAGCTCCGCAGAACGTTGATGTCGCTTTCGTGGTAGATGCAACCGGTTCTATGGGCGACGAGATTGATTACCTGAAAGCAGAAATGAAGGAGATCATTTTCCAATCGAAGCAGATCAGCAACAGCTTGAATTTCCGTTTTGCCAACGTATTCTACCGCGACAAAGGCGCTTCTGAAATGTACACCACACGCGTTATGGACTTTAACCGCGTATTGACTGTTGCTTCTGATTACATTGCAGCACAAAATGCCGGCGGTGGCGGTGATTACGAAGAAGCTGTAGAAATTGCCTTGGATTCCGCCATCAATAAATTGTCGTGGAGTGAAGAAGCTCGCACCCGAATCCTTTTCTTGGTTTTAGATGCACCTCCACATAATACGGTTGCCAATCAGGAGAAATTGCAACAGTTGATCGAACAAGCGGCTGCTAAAGGAATTCGCATTGTTCCTGTTGGAGCTAGCGGAATCAACAAAAGCACCGAATACTTGATGCGCACCTTGGCTTTGGGGACAAACGGAACTTACACTTTCTTGACAAATCACAGCGGGATCGGAAATCCGCATATCGAACCAAGTACCGATAAATACGACGTTGAAACGATGACCAATCTGATGGTTCGCATCTTGAAAAGCTACACTTACATGCCTGATTGCGAACAACAGATCCCGGATTTGGGCTTGAACTACCCGGACAGCATTGTTACCACAGCGCCAACTGACAGCTTGGATTCGATCAAACCGGCTCCTTATAACAGTCAGGCTAAGATCACCTGGAGTTACTACCCGAATCCAACAGACGGAATTGTGACCTTGGTTGCCGACACCGATATTTCTGAATTATACATTACAGATCTATCCGGAAAAGTGCTTCAGGTCGTTCGCAACTTGGAGAAAGGTCGCCGTCAACAGGTAGATCTATCCGATTATGCAACAGGTATTTACCTCATCCGTTACCCGATCGATACCAAATGGTACAGCGGCAAGATCATTTTGCAACGCACCAGTTAACGTTTCCATCTACCCAATATACTTCCAGAAGAGGTATTCCAATAGGGATGCCTTTTTTGCGTCAAATGCTTACTTTCGAAAAGCGAAACAGAAACAACATGAACTACACCATTCATAAAGCGGTCGATCGGCAAACAATTACTTGGGCAAGTGGGACGAGTACTGAGATCTTCATTTTTCCCAGTGACGGCGATTTTGTAAGTCGTAATTTCACCTTTCGCATCAGCACCGCTACTGTTGAAGCAGAATCTTCGACCTTTACATTTTTCGAAGGCATCACGCGCCATTTAATGATCTTGAAAGGAAATTTGATCCTCACCCACGAAGGTCGCTACACCAAGGAAATGAAACCTTACGATCAAGACACTTTTTCAGGTGAATGGCCCACAAGCAGTGTAGGAAAAGTGACGGATTTCAATTTGATGTTGAAACATGGAGCTACCGGATCGCTGAACCATCAACACCTACAAGCCCATGCTCAAATCCAACACCCTTCTAACGCGGAACGCACTTTTGTGTATATCGCAGCTGGACAGTTGCGCTTTCAAGATCAACTCCTCGAAACTGGAGACTTGTTGGCATACGATGCAACAACACTTGAACTAAAAGCTGAAGTGGATAGCGATTTGATCTTTATCGAAGTTGATCTGAATACAGCGAGTAATTAGTTTAAAGGAACTTTTTTCATGCACTATGTAACTTTTTCCCCGTTCATCAAACTAACTGTTTAAGAAGGTTAAACGCCCCCATTGCATGTCGGAGAAACAACAAGCTTTCCTTAAACTTTACGAGCCCGTCCACGATCGGTTCGAGCGCTTCTGCAGAGCACGTGTTTACGGAGATATGGATTTCCGGGATTTGATGAACGATAGTTTGCTGATTGCATTTGAAAAATTTGAAACGCTGCGTTCGCAACAAGCATTCTTTTCGTTTTTGTGTGGCATTAGCATTCGATTGATAGGAAATCACCATCAAAAGAAAAGAACGACAAGGTATCAGTCCGCTGAATCAATGCTGGAAATTACGGATGCGCAAAGTGCGCCCAACGAGTCCGCTGATGTACATTTTTTGCACCGCGCTTTGGCACAATTGCCGGAAGAACAACGCGAATGCATCATCCTGTTCGAAATAGCAGGTTTTAGCATCAAGGAGATCATGGAAATTCAGGATTCAAGCGAATCGGCTGTGAAACAACGACTGAAACGCAGTCGGGAAAAACTGACTGAGATCTTGACCTTTGAAGCACAACTAACTACAAGAGAACTTGGGCATGGATAAGATGAAAAACATAGATGATCTGTTTCGTTCAGCACGTGAGCAAGAGTCGGTATATTCTTTTGATGCTGTAAAATCCAGTTTTATTGCCGCTAGTAGCAATCAGACCGGACATGTTCCTAAAAACAATGTTTCACTAAAAAAATGGATCATGACTTTTACCGCCATCACCACCCTATTCGTTGCATGCATTTGGATCTTCTCCGGCAAGAACGAAAAACAAGAAAATAAGCGCCAACATGAAGCAATATCGCAACAAAAGGAGCAACAACCACATTCACCAAATGTGCAACCAGCAGAGCGACCGGAAGCTACGGGACATGGGATGAAGTTCAATAAGAAAGATCAAGTTCCTGCTGATTTTACGGCACTTTCTGAACCAATTCCAGACCAGCATGCAACCTACGCATCTGACGCTCTTGAAAACATTCAAAACAACACCTTTGTCGACCCCGATCCCCGATTGGTTGCAGAGGATCCTTGGCCAAAATTGACCGAAAAAGAAATCGAATTTGCTGAGAAGACGAAAAAACAGTTGTTGAAAGCTATGAACAAACGAGACAAAAAGGAATGGGCTTTTGTGCCTGCAGGAGCATTTAAGATGGGTGATTCCATGGTCTCCGTGCAATCATTTTCGATGCTCAAGTATGAGGTAACGAATGCGCAATACCTGGCTTTCATCTACGATCTGATCCTGCAAAACAATAAAGAGGCATTTTACAAAGCTAAGCCGGATCAAAATCTGTGGAACACTTATTTCAAAGGGAGCATGGAACCGTATGTCTCGTATTACTTCTCCCACCCGGCTTACGCAGACTATCCTGTAGTAAATGTGAGTCCGGAAGGAGCAGCATTGTTTTGTCAATGGATCAATGAGGAATATCAAAAAATGTATCCGAAAACGGCCAATCTAATGACTCCCGTTCGTTTACCGCTCTATGCGGAATGGATGATGGCCGCAAGTTGTGGTGGTCAATACACGAAATACCCTTGGCCAGGTGAAACCCTGAAAAATGAAGACGGGTTGGTTCAAGCCAATTTTGTGCGCACGGATCTTCCAACAGTTTCGGCAGCGGAATCATCGAACTATTTTATTACTGCACCCGTGAAATCCTATTGGCCCAATGAATTTGGAATCTACAACTTAGCCGGAAATGTCGCTGAAATGGTTCATGAAAAACCGATAGCCATTGGTTCCGTTGGCTTAGATGTAATGCGGACGGTGGGTGGTAGTTTTGAAAAAGCAGCTGCATTTCTTGAGCTCCATGCGGCAGATCCCTACGCAGGAAAAATAAAAGCTTGTCCTGCAATTGGCTTCCGCATTGTGATGACCAATTTATAAGTTAATATACCATCAATCAACCCAGTCCAACCAGACAAAAAAAAAGGCGCTAACCTAATTGGAAAGCGCCTTTTTATTGGTGTCTATATCCTTAAATATTCTCGAAGAAATCGTTCCCTTTGTCGTCGGTAATGATGAAAGCAGGGAAATCCTTGATGGTGATCTTGCGAACGGCCTCCATGCCCATTTCCTCAAAATCTACCACTTCCACAGACAAGATGTTCTCTTTTGCCAAGATCGCAGCCGGACCACCGATAGATCCCAAATAGAATCCACCGTATTTCTGACAAGCATTCTTCACATCTGCAGAGCGGTTTCCTTTCGCCAACATGATCATACTTCCTCCCATAGATTGGAATTGATCAACGTAGCTATCCATGCGACCTGCTGTTGTAGGACCGAAACTTCCGGATGGCATTCCTTCCGGTGTTTTTGCAGGACCCGCGTAATAGATCGGGTGGTTCTTGAAGTATTCCGGCATTGGTTTGCCGCTATCGATCAATTCTTTGATCTTCGCATGGGCCATATCGCGTGCAACGATCAAGGTTCCGTTCAGTTTCAAACGTGTTTTGATCGGGTATTTCGACAATTCAGCCAATACTTCTTTCATTGGTCGATCCAAGTCGATCACTACCGGCGGCTCCAATTGTGGTGGCAACTCCGGCAACAAACGGCGTGGGTCTTTCTCCAATTGTTCTACAAAAATTCCATCCTTGGTGATCTTTCCTTTGATATTGCGGTCGGCAGAACAAGAAACTCCTAAACCAACCGGACAAGAAGCAGCGTGACGCGGCAAACGGATCACACGCACATCATGCGTGAAGTATTTCCCACCGAACTGCGCGCCGATCGTACTTTCCTGACAGATGCGGTTAACGCGCTCTTCCCACTCCAAATCGCGGAAGGCTTGTCCACCCATATTTCCTTCAGTTGGTAAATGATCGAAATAACCGGCAGATGCTTTTTTCACTGCTGCCAAGTTGGCTTCAGCAGACGTTCCACCGATCACCAAAGCTAAGTGGTATGGCGGACATGCCGCGGTTCCCAGATCCTTGATCTTTTCGCGAACAAATTCCTCCAGACTTTTGTCGTTCAACAACGATTTGGTCTTTTGGTACAAGAACGATTTGTTGGCAGAACCACCACCTTTCGCCAAGAACAAGAATTCGTATTTCGGTCCTTGTCCTGCGTAAATATCTATCTGCGCCGGCAAGTTTGTTCCTGAGTTCTTTTCTTCAAACATCGAAAGCGGAACTACTTGAGAGAAACGCAAGTTCTTTTCTTGGTAGGTATTGTAGATTCCTTTGGAAAGCCACTCCGCATCATTCGCTCCGGTGTAAACATCTTCGCCTTTCTTACCCATGACGATCGCCGTTCCGGTATCCTGACAAGAAGGCAATTGTCCTTCTGCCGCAATCGTTGCGTTTTGCAACAAGTTATACGCCACAAAACGATCGTTATCCGTAGCCTCGGGATCATCCAAAATACGACGCAGTTTTTCGAGGTGAGAAGTACGCAAGTAGAATGACACATCGCTCAAGGCCTCTTGTGCCAACAATTCCAATCCTTTCGGATCGATGCGCAACACTTCGCGGTCACCCACTTTCTCTACGGTCACATAATCAGAAGTGATCTTACGGTATTCGGTTGTATCCTTTAGAATTGGATACGGATCTTGGTAATGAAACTCAGCCATTGTTCAAATTTTGAGACTCAAAAATAGTGGTTTTGCAGCCCCAAAAGACCAGATATTCTCAATAAAAAACAGAAAATTGAAAAAAACCGCTAACTATGTAGAGTAAAATGAATACTGGTTCGTCTTCTTACACATGGAATCAGTAATTGAAATCCCGATGTCTGAACAAAAGAGATTTTCCATAAGCGCAACTGTACAAGAATTTGGAAAAAAACTCTTTGGTTTTATCCGTGGTCGGGTGCAATCAAACGAAGATGCGGAGGACATCTTACAAGAAGTATGGTATCAGTTCAGCAATCTTACTGCGATTGATGATTTGGAAAACGTGAGCGCCTGGTTGTATCGGGTAGCGCGTAACAAAGTAACCGATAAGTACCGCAAGCAGACAACCGAGCGTTTGGAGAACTACTCGTATCACAACGACGAAGAAGGAATTGGTTTTCGCGAATTGTTATTATTGGACGATTCCCAAGATCCGGAATTGGAACAATTCAAAGAACATTTCTGGAACGAACTTTTCGAAGCGCTGGATGAATTACCCGAAAAGCAGCGGGAGGTCTTTGTTTTGAATGAGCTGGAAGACCTGACCTTGCAGGAAATAGCAGACAAAACAGGAGAAAGTATTAAAACGATAATTAGCCGTAAACGCTATGCGATGACGTATTTACGCAAGCGCTTGAACGATTTGTATAACGACTTAAACGATTAATGATGAAACGCTTATTTACAGGAAAGATCAAGTGGGTGTCTTTTGGCATTCTTTTCATAGGAATGATCTTCGGATTGGGAGCAGTGGTAATGTGGTTGTGGAATGCCATACTACCGGATGCAGTAGCTGTGATCAAACCGATCAACTATTGGCAAGCTTTGGGACTATTGGTATTGAGTAAAATACTATTCAGCGGATTTGGAAAGGGAAAACACCGCGGAGGCAATGCGCCATTTGCACGTCATGAAATGAAACAAAAATTCATGGAAATGAGCGACGAAGAACGCGCTGCTTTCAAAGAAAAATGGAAAAACCGCTGTCAGTAAAATCTATTTGAACCACATAGACACAAAGCACACATAGCACTCTCTAGGGAAACATTTTGTTTCCAAGTCTGAGTAGATTTTAAAACTTTTTTGATAGCGGGAGCTTGCTCCAAACCAAACATCCCTATGTGAACTATGTGGTTTTAATCCTTCTGTTTACAAAAAAAGACAAATGTTTTTTGAACCACATAGAAACAGAGGACACATAGCACTTTCTAGGGAAACATTTTGTTTCCGCTTAGGAGTGGATATTTAAAACTATTTTGATAGCAGGAGCTTGCTCCAAACCAAATATCCCTATGTGAACTATGTAACTATGTGGTTTTAATCTCTGAGTTCACGAAAAAATTCATTGACAAATGTTCTTTGACCCTTTTTAAAAATGTTTGTGCAATTGAAATTGATCAAGATTCCTTTTGGAGCATGAAGTAATTTCATGTAAGTGAGCAATTGAGCTTCATGAATAGATTCAATTTGTTTTACAGATTTCAATTCAACAACAAGCTTGCTTTCAACGAATATGTCACATTTCAAGTTTGTCTCCAACTTGCGGTTATTGTAGTGAATTGGAACTAGTAACTCACTCTGAAATTTCAGTCCTCTTGATTCAAGTTCGATTTTCATGCACTCATGGTAAATACTTTCCAGCAAACCCGGACCTAATTGATTGTGAACAGCTATTGCAGCACCAACTATCAAATAAGTCAGTTGTTCCAATTGCGATTTAGTAGTGATCATTTTATCGGTGTTTTCCATTTAAGTTAATGAAAAAATGCAGCTCTTTAAAGTAATTCCATTCATCAATCGTCTTCTTAAAAAACAGAACATTAAAACACGAACAAAATGACAAAGACAATTTTAAAATCGGCACTATTCGGAGCGTTGTTTGGGGCATTGCTATTCTTTGCACCCGGGTTGATGCTAACAATGGTCATCGTTTCATTCATCATTAAATTGGTGATTCGCCGAAAAATGCGAAGTGGGAAATTTCAGGCATACCGCATTGCTTGGGCCGATAAGATCCGATCAATGAGCGACGAAGAATACGCACAATTCAAAACCAGCGTGAACAGCAGAAAGTGTCATGCATTTTGCCAAACTTGTTAATCCTCATATGAAAAACACATCCATTATGAAACGAAAAAGAGTAGCTATAATTACCGGAGTTGCGGCCGCTAGTATCACCTTCGGAACCTTGTTCGCCACCTTGGGACACCTGAGACACCAAAAGCATTGTCACCATCACATGGCGCATTGTTCGTCAGCAGAAATGCAACACCATCCGAAACATGCTCATTGAACCAACCAATAATTTTAAAATGAGTCAACCGAAGTTCAGAAAAGAGCTTCGGTTTTTTAATTGGTTTTAAGAAGTGTATGGAAGAGTCCATCTTTGTAAATTTCTATTTGTAATAGAATTCCGTCTCGGTCATAGACATACACCTTTCCATCCCACAATTTTCCATTTTTAAATTGTCCTTCTTGCCAAACTCTATTGTCTTCATTGTAGACTTTATTCTTCCCGTTTGGTCTGAATTTCGTAATCGCAATGGTTTTTGTGGCTGGATATGAGCAGGCGATAGATTCGTTCTCGAGCGGAGCATAGCATAGTGTGTCTAGTACTTTTCCTTGCGTATCAAAAACAATGATTTCAGTGGTATCCCCAGTGTTAGCAAAACGAAACAAAGTGTCAACGTAATTGTTTTTTAAATATGTTCCACGTGATTTTAAAACCCCATTTTCATAATACGTTTTGTATTTCCCACTAGGTCGGTTATTTACATAACTACCGATTAGTTTAATGGTCTTCCCGTCAAGATGATACTTTATCCAAGTACCCTCCTTACGGTCATTGAAATAGAGACCTTCTTCTACTTTACCTTCTAGGGGAATTCCACTTTCCGGCCGGTCTTTCCCGTAATAGATCCAATGCCCTTGTTTCCCTAATGAATCTTTTTGATTGATTGGCAACTCCATTTGTGAGTAAAAACAAAAGGGGAACATTAGAAGTAAAAAGCAGTGCAATTTTCTCATAACTGTCCATCTGAATGATAAACCCCGTTCTTGTAAATTTCTACTTGCAATAGAATTCCGTCTTGGTCATAGACATACACCTTTCCAATCCATAATTGCCCATCTCTAAATACGCCATCCTGCCAAATTTCTTGATCCTCTGTGTAGATCTTATTGTATTGATTCGGCAACCATGGTTGACCTTTCGTAATTGGTGTAGCCGGCACTTGGGGCGGTTTTTTATTGGATGAAACTGTGACTTGCCGTTGAGCATTTCGTACCGTACTTGGTTCATTATATCCCGCTACACTGTAAATTGTATCTCCGTTTTCGCGTAAATGAATGGTGTTTTTTGGACGTCCATCAACAGCGATGTATGTATACTCCAACTTTCCGCTTTCATAATAAAAATTGACCCTGCCTTGTTCCTTTCCAATCGAATCAAAAAATGCTTCGTACTCCAATTGTCCATTTTCATAGAACCGCTTCAGTGAATCTCTGAATACGTTTTTATAGAAAAATCCTGTTTCCTTCAACTGACCAGATTCAAAGTACTTTTGATACTTACCACTTGGTCTGTTGTTTACGTAAAAGGAAATCATCTTAGGGGTTTTCCCATCATTATGGTATTTGATACATTGCCCCTCGCGCTTGTCATTTTTATAATAGCCTTCTTCAATTACTCCATCGGCGGGAAAACCGGAATTCGGATGATCACTTCCCTTGATCACGTAATAGGTCAAAGTGTCGGGCGTTGTATGCTGTGCATAATCGACATATTTACCCACTTGAGGATTTGATCCTTTGGAATAGGAGCCAACTGGACGATTCAGGTGGTATTCGGCTTTTATTTTCGGTGTTTTCCCATCCGGCTGGTATTTAACCCAGACGCCTTCTTTCATACCATCAATATACCTCCCCTCTTCCACTTTCACATCCGAGGCAATTCCACTTTCTGGCCGGTCTTTTCCATAATAAATCCAATGTCCTTGCTTAAAACCTCTGGCATCGGTTTGATTGATCGTGTCTTGCCCAAAGAGCCCGCTCCAAAACAAACCAATAAGTACAATAAGCGGGTAGCGCATAGCAGAAGTCGTTTCAATAAATTTAGCAATTACCGCAGAGAAAACAAAGATTTTAACGATTCACAATTTCTCACCACTTCCCGCGTTTTTCGTACATTCGTTCGCATGAACCTGTACTCCAATAAACAGAAGTGGAAAATTGTCCTGCTCATTGTAGCCCTCCTGATGGTAGCGGCCTCGTTGTGGGTTTCCAATTCCGTAGTACAAAAGGTTTCCGATCGCGAACGTCTGCGCGCCAAGCAATGGGCTGAAGCGATCAAAAAGAAAGCGGAGTTGGTGGCATTAACGAATAGCACCTTCAATCAGTTGCGTGCTTACGAGCGACATAAGATCCAACTCTATTTAGATGCAACGAAAGAAATTTCCAAACCTATTTTCGGAGATGCCATTCCGGATTACTCGTTTCCCCTGGCTATTATCAATGACAACAAGGACATTCCGGTGATCCTGGTGGATGACGAAGATGCCGTATCCGGTTTCAATAACCTCGATTTCGATACAAGTGTTATCCGAAAATTGCATCCAGAATACACAAAAAAACAATTGTTAAAGCACTTTGATGACAGTCTCTTGTCGCTAACCAAAATCTGGGAACAAAGCCATCCACCTTTTCGCATAGAAGTTACTGAAGGTTTGGTAATGACCTATTTCTATTCGGATTCGAAACGCACCATTCAACTGGAAAACGAACGCGATTCTCTCATTCAGTCCTTTAACCGCGAGTTGATCAATGACAAACAATTAATTCCCGTTTTGCTCATGCAGCAAGATCCGGATTCCTTGATCGCAACCAATTTACCCGCATCCAAAACATCCGGTGCGGCTTTGACCAAAACGCTGAGTGCCTTTTCGAAAATGAACGAGCCTTTGCGCATTTCTTTCGGGAAGAACAACGAGAATTTATTGTATTACGATGATTCCGAGGAATTGAAGCAATTGCAGATCTATCCTTACATTCAATTCTTGATCATTGGCCTCTTTATTCTAATCGGTTATTTGCTTTTCAGCACCTTCCGCAAGGCCGAGCAAAATCAGGTATGGGCCGGAATGGCGAAGGAAACAGCCCATCAGTTGGGGACTCCGCTATCTTCGTTAATGGCTTGGGTACAATTACTGGAAACGCAAAACGTAGATGCTTCGATTGTATCTGAGATGAAAAAGGACATCGAACGCCTGGACAATGTGTCGCAGCGTTTTTCTAAGATCGGTTCAGAGACCCAATTGAAACCGCAAGATCTGGTAGTTACCGTTCATCGCGTGATGGATTATCTGCGTCCGCGCATTTCGAAAAAGGTAGAACTGCAAACAAAAACGGAAAGCGCGGAGATCATCGTTCCTCACAACCCACCATTGTTGGAATGGGTCATGGAAAATATCATCAAGAACGCCGTTGATTCCATGGAATCGAATGGTAAGATCCATGTTTCGGTGCATACTACCCCGGAATGGGTGCATATCGATATTGCGGATACCGGAAAGGGAATTCCCGTGAAGCAATTCAAAACAATTTTCCAGCCAGGATTTACCACTAAGAAGCGTGGATGGGGCTTGGGCTTGTCTTTGGTGAAACGCATCGTGAAAGAATACCACAAAGGCAAAGTTTTTGTGCTGCATTCTGAAGTAGGGAAAGGAACTACCTTCCGCATCAGCTTACCGATGTAAAAAATTTTTCTCCAAGCTGTTACTTTTGCAAACCACAACATTTGACTGAAAACGACAAACCTTGTTTGGAAAAAGAAAACATAGCCTCACGGAATCAGAAATGATCGAAAATGCCAAGCGGGATCACCGGCAATTTACCCCCTTATACGAGTTGCATTTCGACAAGATCTACCGCTTCACCTTCAAAAAATTAGGCGGTGATGAAGCCATGGCCGGCGACCTCGCTCAATTGACCTTTATGAAAGCGATGGCCAACATTAACAAATACGAAGATCGTGGTGTGCCATTCTCAGCCTGGTTGTTTCGAATCGCCTTGAATGAGGTGAACATGCACTTCCGCAAACAAAAGAACAGCTACACGGTGGAGATCAATGACCGCCAATTGCTAAGTCTTTTTGAAGAGGAGGACGTCCCACAAATGGATGATGCCGACAAAGAACAATTGGTAGCCTTACTGAACAGTCTGGAAGACGACCAGGTGGAACTGATCGAAATGCGTTTCTTTCAGGAAATGAGCTTCAAAGAAATTGCGGATATTTTAGAAATTTCGGAAGCAAATGCTAAAATGCGTGTGTACCGTCTTCTGGAAAAGCTTAAATTGAAATGGAAAAAGGAACTATGAGACGGACATTTAAATATAACAAGCAAGCTAAATCGAACGAACCAACGAAAGAACAGATCGCTCGATACAAGGATTTTGCGTCCATCTCACACAAGTATGAACGCATTGCTAAGCGACCTAAAAAGCCGCTTTACAAGGACCCGAAGCTTTTCTTGCTCCTGGTACTCCTGGGCATCATTTTCTTGTTGATCTTCCTGGAAGAAAAAGCTTAGAACCCTTCAATGTCGATCTGACGCATTGCAACAAAGGACTTGCGGATGGTTTCGCCCACACCCGGCACTTCGAAGTGAATGATGTACACCCCTGAAGAAACCGGAATGCCCGTTCTATTCGTGAGTGTCCAATCCATAAATGTCAGCGCATTGTCCTTTTTGAACTGATTGATCAGTTTTCCGCCCACATTGTAGATGCTAACAGTACAACGCTCCGGCAAGTTGATAAACTTGATACGATTATCCACCTTATTGCGCTCGTAACCAGAATAAGCGTAATACGGATTCGGTACCACATTGATCATACTCAAAGCATCCGTTAATGCCGCGGTATTCACTTTATCCGTAGCATAGGCATCCATGCTCCATCCGTACATTGGAACACCACTGTTCACATTCGTTGCGGTAAATACTTCATATTCTTTATTGATACGTACGCGAATACGCACATCTGTTTCCAGGACATCGTGATCTGCTGCCAATAATGGGTTTACGACCCACATGCAGTTTGTAAATGCATTTCGGAACGCAGTATTCGACTGAGTTACCAACTGATCATAAACCCAATTATTCACGCCATCGTAATACGGACAACCTGTATTGTTGATGTTCACGCCGAATACATAGATCGGTTGTTGTCCACCCAGAACCGGTGTTCCATTATTATCGATCACGGTACTCGTCGGATTCCAGATCATATCGCTGCCATTTTCACCACCCAAGAAAGAATTTTCTCCAAAGGCCATATGCAATCGATAACCTGATTCCACATCAATAGCATAACCCGGGAACCAGCCCATTCCATTTGTTCCACTGGCATCCGGATCTCCGAATTGATCCACACTTTGCTGATTTCTCAAAGTTCCAGCTTCTGCATTTCCAACAGCAAGGTTTTGATCCCCACACAATTCGATCACCGCACAACGCGTCCATTTGGAACGGTCATTCGTTAAAACGATATCCACTCCTTGAGCTCGAGCAATCGTAGCTTGCGCAAACATGGCACCTGCAGCATTAAAGAATGAAGGAATACGGTACGGCATGAAATCACATTGACGTCCCACAAGGGAGAAATGTGTAATTCCTCCACCTAAAAGTCGTGCGTATTTTTGTTCTGGATCCAGAGAAACATAATCCGGATAACATGTTGGGTTGTTATAACCCAAAGTTGGATCATCTTCATCCGGTTGTGGATTGTAAGTTCCTGAACGGATCCAATTCAGTGGCGTAAAGGAATTGTCGTCTTCTATAAAGGACAACCATTGTTTAGAGGAATCTGCAAAGCTTATATCTGCCGTAATCGGTTCTGCGTACAGTTTGTATTCCGGTCCGGTTGCACCCACTACGTAATACGGATCGTTGTAGATCTGAACAGAAACTCCCCAGCGTGGGATCAATTGTTCATTGTCTTGCGCAATCGTCACATCTGAATTCACGGAATCCAGGAGATCGCCACCTGGAGCTGTATAGCGGTAAATCACCCAAGCCGATGAATCGATCGGGTCGGCTGCATCTTTGGTGAATTTACATGTAAAATAACCGTCAGCAACGTTCAGGGGATCCACCACTTTTACGCGGATCGGACCAGCATTTGGTTGATAAGTTGGATTGTCTTGTTTACCAAACGTTAAGATCTGCTCTTCGCTTTCCTCTGATAAACGGAGGTCGTTCATGCCATTCCCACGGCCATCGAGACGTGTGATTGGTGGCTGGAATCCGTAAGAAGAATAATGTTGTGTTCCTTCTGCCTCCGGTTTCGGGTTATGCGGTATTACTTCCAAAACTTTCACTTCACCAATAGCAGCTTTTCTGGAACCCAAGAACGGGATCTTTTGTCCGTCTAAGGATAGCGGGTCTGTTGGATTATAGGTTTTATAGTTATTGTAAGCGTACGAAATAGCGATATAATAATAGCGTTTGAAGTTCACCAAGCGGCGATCACCAGTCGCAAAAAGATCTTCTGTAACGCGGAAGGATTTGCGGATTCCTTTATTTTCTCCGTCTACGCGTTCAACCGGAAAAGTTGCTTGCAGGTCCTGATCAAATTCAAAATTGACGATTCTGGATACGTCATCTTTCTTATCGCATTGTGCAACCAGACGAGCCTTAGTTGGGTCCATAATATCGGAAACACTCACGTCCTTATTCCGCAATTGATAGATCATGTATCCTTGAAAACGGTAGTATTTATCCGCTCCCGGATCTGCTACGATGAACGGATCGAATTCCTGATAACTTTCGTTCAGGTTATTCGATGGACTTTGATTCGATAAGGAAAGAATGACCTCGCGATCCAATTCCTGCGCACTCATTTCAGGTGCATGTGGTCCTTCTAGAACACGGAAACAGTTTTCGAATAAAGCCTGAGCTTTATCGTCTGCGCGTTGCAAGGCTTTTACCGATTCGAAAGGTTCGGCGCCCAAAGCTCTTGCCCAAACAACTCCAACAGTAATGTTATTCACTGCACCCGGTTTCAAAATGAATGGTCCGGCAGATTGCAAAAAGCGTCGATCGTAGGGTTGATTGTTGGCAGTTTCCTCGGTCCAAAAAGGTTGCGGATTCCCATCGGTTCCCCATCCCAGTGGATCAGTATCTCCCGGGAACATGAAATCACATGGCACAGCAATGTTGGCATCCGGATCAGAAATATGCGCATTTCCACCGTAGTAGAAATTGGTTCCATCTTTCCAGCGTCCGCGCAAGAAGTTGTAATAATCCGCTGCGGAGATCGGGTCGGTCTGTGCCGGATGCGCACCTCCACCTGTATTGATGTAATACAAGAAACGGCGCATTCCGTAGCGTTCGTTATCGATGATCCCATCTCCGTAACCAATTCCGTTCAACGCTTCTCCATCGCCAATCCCAAAGGCATTGTCAATGGAATCATTGTCCTGGTAAGGTCCTTCAAAAAAGTCGACCCCCACGGCTGGCGGACTTGTTCCGTAACCTTTGAAACCAACGTTATCGGCATCCATTGCATCACCGTTGTACAAATATCCCAAACCGCGATTCACATCACAGCCTGTAAAATCATCGAATGGATCACCCAATGCACCGTCAATAAAGATCCCGAAATAGGTGTTGAACAGGGTTTGCGTCCCGCGGTTGATCAATTCGTAATTGTAGAAGGTCATGTTGTTGACGTCATCATTGGTAGCGAAGGCAAACGCCTGCGCACGAATTTCCATTCCAATCGGGTCACCTCCAGTTTCGGTATGGATATTCCCTTTGTCATTCATGACCCACCACAAATTGAAATCACCGTATAATGAAACACGACGATCCACTTTACATTCTTTTTCGTTGTTTAGATCGTACCACGGATAATCGCCATCTTCCCAACGGTATTGTCCGTCGTCATTGCGGTCATAAAACGGTGCTAAATAGAAATCCTGACCTTTGGTAACATCTCCGTGAGCAGGCCAAGATTTAATGAAATCCGGGATCTTATAGTTCGGAAAATTGGTAGCTTGTGTATTTGTTCCGTTCGCCAAATCATTCAAACCGGCCTGGTACCACGCATTGAATTCACTTACTTTGTCGCGAGTAGTGGTGTAGTGATTATCGTATTTCAAACATTCACTCGCATCAATATCCGCTGTTCCTTGCGCTAAGGGACCAGTCCAATAATCCTGACCTTCGCGGTAGCGCAACGCAGCCAATTTCAACTGACCATTGATATCCGTTCCTCCTAACCAAAGTGCGGAAGTAAAGAGCGCCATGATCCCTGAATTCTTAGGAACTTCGTATTGGGACAAATTCTGACCCGGACGTTGCCACAAATTTCCAGCAGTATGGATCATTGCACGCACGTTGTTGTACTCCATGTACGTGGTTTTGTTCGGCGGTGCACAATTCGCTCCTTTCGGTTGCGCTTTGATCACAGGCTTTTCTTTACCCTGATAAGGTTGAGCCAAACTTCCCAATGAAATCAAAAGGAATGCGAACAGGAGGTAACTTTTTTGCATACGAAACTAGAAATCAACCCGAAGATAGTGAAATCGGTCGACTCGACAGCTTATTTTTTCTTGCTACGCTTGTAAGCCTTTCCGGAAACTTGCGTACCGAATTTTGTCAATAAACCGAAGAGATCATTGAATTCTGCAAACGACAGGTTTTCATAAGTATCACCTACATCGTGGTAATGTTTGTTTGGTCCCATGGTATACATGAAAAACGCCGGAACTCCTTTCTCGGTGAAGAAATAATGATCGGAGTTTGCCGCCGGACCACGCGATCCAACTTTTACCACATAATTATTTGCGGTATTGATCTGTTGCAACAATTCGAAATGCTTCGGGAAAAGCGTTGCGTTTACGATCGTAACACCATCCTCACCGCTTCCCATGATATCCGTGTTGAACAAGAATTGGATGTTCTCAAGCGGGAAAACAGGATTTTCTGTGAAATACTTGGAACCAAGTAAACCTACCTCTTCGCCTGCAAAAGCGATGAAAACTACGTTTACATCCAGCGGATTTGCTTTGTAATAACGCGCCAATTCAATCAACATGGCCACACCGGAAGCATTGTCGTTCCCACCCGGGAAATACGCTTCATTCCCCATTCTTCCAAGGTGATCATAATGCGCAGTGAAGACAATGTATTTCTTCGATTTCTTCTTTGCCGGAACATAAGCAATGACGTTTCGGGCCGTATGATCTTTAACGATAGCTTCAATATCGTAGGTGATGGTATTGGAAACTTGCAACTTCAAGGCAGACAACTGTACCTGAATGAAGGGGTTGTTGAACTGCTCTTGTTCCACTGACCACGTGAATTTATCGTCTACAACCTCCACTATTGGAAAGGTAGTGACCATTTCGCGCATCAATTTTTTTACTTGTTTCAAGGAATCACCTTTCAGATTCCAAGTAGAGAACATCAGGGCCAATTGCTGTTTTGACCTTCCGCCCTTTTCCATGTTGATCTGTGCGATTCGGTTCTTCAATTTTTTCGCATCGAAGACCTCTTCAGGTGTCAAATCAACTAATTGTAAATTGGTGACTTCTCCGCCTTTACTTCCAGGGTCTACCACAAATTCAGTTCCCGGAACCAATTTTTTATCATTGATCGAGAAGGACATGCGCCCTGGAAAAGCATTTACTTGGAATTGAAACATTTGAAATGGACCACTCTCGAAATTCTGACAGCCAATTGCAGCGAACTGTCCTGCAATATATTCAGCAGCGATCTTATCTCCATTTTTCACATAGCCTCTTCCGTGAAAGTCCGGCGAGCACAGCTTTTCAACGTGCACACGAGCTTGTTCTACCTGAGCCCAGGAGAGAAAGGGGAATACAAAAAGAAGGAGGATCAGATTACGCATAGCGACGTTCAACTTTTTGAATAAAATCTAAGGCTGTATGACTATTCTCATCCCAACCAAACTGATAGGCAAATCCACTTGCAACCGCACGTGCATGCGCTTTGTTTGGCTGTTGGTCCAATGCCTGAATGGCATCGTTGTAAGCATCTGCGTTCCCATCAAACAATTCCTGAATGATCTGCAAACGCTCATTGAAACCAAATGCGCCATTTAACGTCGCCAAAGGAACATTCAGAAGACGCGCTGCCAAAGAATTATCGTCAACTACCAATTTGTTGTATATCGGATGTTCTCCATGAGAATTGGAAAGCGCATCTTCAGTGGCCGGAGCTTCCATAGGCGTGGCATGGATCGGAGCCACTGATGCTTGTTCGAACATCGGTTCCACATCTTGATCCGGTGCACTATCTGAAAAACCGAAAGCGGTATTCTCCTCAAATGTTTCAATTGGTTCATCTGGAGTAACCAATTCTTCGGTTTCAATCTCGATCTCTGCTTCTTGATCATCAATCGAAAATAGATCAAAACTCATGTCTTCTGCTTCATTCAAAGATTCAGGTTCAGCAGTTTCCGTTACTTGAGCAGTGAAACTTTCAGAAACTGCATTTGTTTGAACAGCAGCAGCAGCAGGAGTATTCGCTTCAGCCATTTCAAAAGGCTTTTCGTACACTTTTGCTTCGTAAGCCTTGTACTTCAAAATAATGGCGCGCTCATTTAGTTGAGCCGCAGCTGCAGCGAAGGTTTCCAATTCCCCCAAAGTGGCGTTTCCTGCTTTGATCTTTTGTAACAAAGCGACCATTTCGTCGATCAATGATTGCATATCCATATGCTCAGTATTTCTTGGTTTATTTTTCAACAATTGCGCCAAATTGTAAACTAACATCCGTGTCAAATCGCCTAAATTCGACACCTTTGCTAAACCCAAATTGACCTAAACAGGTATAAAATTAACGAAACACGCAGTGGGTGAAAGCCGCTAGTAAAATAGTTGTTTAACGCGCATTGTTGATAACCTTGAACGGCATGTTTTTAGAACAATTTCCAGGCGAAGGAAGACAAAACGGATGGATCGAAGTGATCTGTGGTTCCATGTTTTCAGGTAAAACGGAAGAATTGATCAGACGATTGAAACGCGTTGAATTTGCGCAACAAAAACTGCTGTTGTTCAAGCCGGCCATCGACAACCGCTACCACGATGAACATGTGGTGAGTCATAAGGGATCTTCCTTTGTGGCACAACCGGTTGAAAACGCACAAGCAATCCTGGATCAATGGAAAGACGAACGAATCGTTGCCATTGATGAGGCACAGTTCTTTGATGATAATTTGGTTAGTGTTTGTAACGAACTTGCCAAGAAAGGAGTACGTGTTATCTTGGCTGGTTTGGACATGGATTACCTGGGCAAACCATTTGGACCAATGCCTGAATTGTTGTGTGCCGCAGAATATGTAACGAAAGTGCATGCCATTTGCGTTTCTTGTGGTAACTTAGCACAATACTCACACCGCACGATCAAAACAGATGGTCAGGTCTTGGTAGGTGCTGTTGAAACTTATCAACCTCTCTGTAGAGCGTGCTATAACAAAGTTGCGCATTGAAGCTTGATTACACTGTAGAACAATGTTCCGCGATTTTCGGTCAGCCGGAAATAGGCTTGTGCGCAGATGAAATTATCCGAGTAAGTACTGACACCCGCAAGATCAACGTTGGTAAAAACACCCTTTTCTTTGCCTTGCGTTCGCCTAACAGAAGTGGCGTATCGTATATTGACAAAGCTTATGCTTCCGGAGTCCGACTTTTTGTGCTCCACAAAGACGATCCGCAGTTTGACTTTCCAGATGTTACGATCTGGCGTGTGGATGACACTTTAATTGCCTTACAAGAACTTGCTAAAATTCATCGTCAGCGTTTTCACTATCCAGTGGTGATCATCACTGGCAGCTTGGGTAAAACGACCTTTAAGGAATGGGCTTTCCATTGCTTGTCGGCTACCAAAAATGTAGTTCGCAGTCCGAAAAGTTTCAATTCTCAATTGGGTGTTGCACTTTCCCTTTTGGAAATGCACGCAGATGCGCAAATTGCATTGATCGAAGCCGGTATTTCCAAGCCTGGAGAAATGGCACGTCTGGAAGAGATCATCGCTCCTACAGTAGGTGTTTTCACCCATTTCGGATTGGCGCACCGGGAGTTTTTCAGTGACGCGGAGGAGCATTTACAAGAAAAACTAAAAGCTTTCGTTCATTGTCAACGCTGTTTTGTTTCTGAGGCAACATTTCCTGATAAAACGTATTTGCCATCCAATTTTCAAGTAGTACCTAAAGGAACCGGAGATCGTTTGTCACACTTACGCGAATTATTGATCGCATTTTTGCACTATTTGCAACTGGAAGAGTCTATCATACAATCGAGCATGCAGCGTTTGCCTGTACTTGCAATGCGCATGGAAACGTTTGAAGGAATCAATGGGAATCTGATCATAAACGATACATACAATCTGGATTCAGAGGCCTTATTGGAGGCGTTGCATCTACAAAAATCACTTGCGGGAAACAGCCGTAAGCGCATTGTCATTTTAGGCATTTCTCCCAACAAAATGGCTGAAAAAGAAGGATTAAAGCGATCAGTTGATGAATTCTCACCCGATCAGTTATTATTCTTGGAACCGCAGCAACCGATTCCGTGGGGAGAATTCCATAATGCGGTGGTTCTTGTTAAAGCTCACCGCGATTGTCAGTTGGAGCTGCAGATCAAGCAAGGAAAATCCATTCGACATCAAACACACGTAGAAGTAAACCTGAGTGCGATCGAACACAACATTCGTTTCTTCAAGCACCACTTAGCACCCGGTGTAAAGATACTTTGCATGGTAAAAGCGGATGCATACGGTGCCGGTGCAGTTCGTGTAGCGTCCTTTTTGGAAGAATGTGGTGTGGATGCATTCGGAGTAGCCTTCGCAGATGAAGGAGCGGAATTGCGTAAGAACGGGATCCGTCTGCCAATCGTGATCATGAATCCGGATCCGGAGCATATTGATCTGTTGATCGACCACGATTTACAGCCGGCAGTTTATTCCTTCGAACAAATGGATCAGCTTATTCGCGCAATGATCGATCGTGGCATCACGGGATTGCCCGTCCATTTAAAATTCGACACCGGTATGCATCGCCTGGGGTTTGCACCTGAAGATGCAGCGGCAGTGTGGAGCATCATTCAAGCACAACCAGAATTGAAAGTGGTAGGCATTTATTCGCATTTGGCTGATGCTGACAACGCCGATCATCAAACATTCACTGAAATGCAGATCAGTCGATTCAAAGAGGTGATTGCATTCTTCAATAAACATCAAAGTGAAGATTTCACGGCGCATTTATTGAATTCGGAAGGCGCGCTGCGCTTTAAAACGAATTCTTTTGACATGGTTCGACTTGGAATCTCCATGTATGGATTTACTGACAATGTAGCGCTTAAACGCAATTTGCGCAGCGCGATCTCCTGGCATTCAACCGTTTCTCAAACCAAGATGATCCCTGCCGGCGAAACCATTGGTTACGGATGCAGTTTTGTTGCCGAGAGATCACTACATATCGCTATCATCCCTGTAGGTTATGCTGACGGATACCGCCGTAAACTCAGTAACGGAGTTGGTGGTGTTTGGATTAAGAACTCCTTTTGTCCGATCGTTGGGCGGGTTTGTATGGATATGATCATGGTCGAAGTTCCTGAATTCGTGCAAGCCGGTGACGCCGTAGAGCTAATCGGAACTCATATTCCAATGGAGCAATTTGCGAGCTGGCTCGAAACCATCCCTTATGAAGTCATGACAGGTTTATCCATGCGCATGGCCCGAACCTACGTATTAGAATAAATATTATTCTACAAAAGACATTTACAGATGAAAAATTCAGAACCGTTCTCCCGATACCAAATCGGACTCGTTATAATTATTGCGCTTATCCAATTCTCCGTTGTAGTTGATTTCATGGTACTCTCTCCATTGGGAACTTTTGTCATGAAAGATATGGCACTTCAACCCAGCCAATTTTCGTTAGTTGTATCCGGCTATGCCTTTAGTGCATTTATATCTGCCATTGCAACGGCCGGTTTTGCTGATCGTTTTGACCGCAAGCGCATGTTGATCTTCTTCTTTTCCGGATTTATTTTGGGAACACTCTTTTGTGCTTTATCGAATTCATATATCACATTGCTACTTGCACGCATCATAACAGGTCTATTTGGAGGTGTAATGAGTTCGATCAGCTATGCCATCATCACAGACTTATTCGCGGTAAACCAACGCGGTCGGGTAATGGGTTTTGTACAGATGGCCTTTGGTGTCAGTCAAATTGTTGGAATTCCACTGGGGTTGTATTTAACATCACTTGCAGATTGGCACCTGCCATTTTATGCAATTGTAAGTTTTGCTATTGTTTTACTTGGTGGTATCGTACTCTTTATGAAACCCGTAAAGGATCATTTAACCAATCGAGATCCCAATTACAGGGCATTGGATCATTTCTTACATATCTTTAAAACGAAGCGCTATTTAAACGGTTTTTTAGCTACAGCTTTACTAACAACCGGCGGATACATGTTGATGCCCTTTGGAAGTGATTTTGCTGTACAGAATTTGAAGCTTAGCGCTGAGCAATTACCATTTATGTACATGGCAACCGGTATATTCACATTTGTTACCGGACCTTTAGCGGGTGTTTTATCTGATAAATTCGGCAGGTATTCACTTTTCGTTAGCGGAACGATCATTTCCATTATCATCGTACTTATCTATACCCGATTGGGAGAAAGTTCCTTGTGGCCGATCATCGTATTGAACGTGATCTTATTTGTTGGTATTACATTCCGCATTGTACCTGCGCAGGCCATGATGACGCAAATCCCAGCTCCAGCCGATCGTGGAGCATTCATGAGTGTCAATTCTGCGGTTCAACAACTTTCAGGAGGGATTGCATCCACCATTGCGGGAATGATCGTTTACAAATCAGCTGACGGAAGCATCCAAAACTACCCTATCTTGGGAATGGTGGTGACCGGTACCATGATCATTGCGATGTTATTGATGGGGCGTGTACACCGCATGCTAAAGGCAGGATAAGCTTGTTCAAGCTTTCTTCAATCTACAGCCATAGATTTTCATCTGGTGGATGGGTGGGAAATTGTGATTGATTTTTTTGGCACGGAACGTAACCGGTAAAATTGCCTTTTTACAAATTTGAGGTCAGTCAGAGGTCAAAAAAAAACTCCGAACAAACGTCCGGAGTTCTTAATATTGGTTTAAAACCTTTCTTATCCTTTCAAAGCCTCTGCTCCACCAACGATCTCTAAGATCTCGTTTGTAATCGCAGCTTGACGCGCTTTGTTGTAAGTTAATTTCAAGTTACGTTGTAACTCAGAAGCGTTATCGGTCGCTTTATGCATGGCAGTCATACGCGCTCCGTGTTCCGCTGCATGAGAATCTAAAACCGCCTTGTACATTTGTACTTTCAACGATTTCGGGATCAAATCCACAACGATCTCTTCTTTCGAAGGTTCGAAAATATAATCTCCAACAGATGCTGATTCATTCACAGTAGCCTCGATAGGCAATAACTGCTCTGCCTTAACTTGTTGCGTAGCCGCGTTTACAAAACTGTTGTAAACAACTACCACTTTGTCGTAAGACTTATTCAAGAAGTTGTCCATTGCATATTGCGCTACAGCAGCAACATTGTCAAAAGACAAATCAGCGAAAATATCCTCAACAATTGCAGTTCCCGAAGTATTCAAATAAAAGTCAGAACGCTTGAATGCATCTTTTGCTTTTTTACCCAAACACAACAACTGAACGTTTGAACCAGCGAAGTCTTCTATGATCAATTGATTCGTACGCTTGATCACGTTGTTATTGAAACCACCACACAATCCACGATTAGATGTAATAGCGATCACCAACACTTTCTCTACTGGACGCTGCGCAGCAAGAGCATTTTCCGAGATATCCAATGAAGCACTTAAGTTCCCCAAGATCTCCTGCAATTTCTCAGCATACGGACGCATTTGTGTAATAGCATCTTGCGCACGCTTCAATTTTGCAGCAGAAACCATCTTCATTGCTGAAGTGATCTGCATGGTAGAACCTACAGAAGTGATTCGATTGCGTATTTCCTTTAAACTTGGCATAACTCTAATTTAGAATTGAGAATGCGGAACAAATCTTCTACATTCTCAATTTTCAATTTTCAATTAATATTTCGCAGCGATCTCTTTCGCAACTTTTCCTAACACGTCTGTGTCTGCATCTTCGTATTTACCAGCTTTCAAGCGAGTCAATACGTCTTTGTGCTTCGCCTCCAAGAAATCCAAATATTCTTTCTCGAATTCTTTCACACGGCTCACAGGAACGTTTTGCATCAATCCTTTCGTACCAACGTAGATAATTGCAATTTGCTTTTCTACTGGGTAAGGATCTCCTTCGCGTTGCTTCAAGATCTCCAAGTTGCGAGCTCCTTTGTCCAAAACAGACTTCGTAGCAGCATCCAAATCAGAACCGAACTTCGCGAACGCTTCCAACTCACGGTACTGTGCTTGGTCTAGTTTCAAAGTACCAGCAACTTTCTTCATGGATTTGATCTGAGCGTTACCTCCTACACGAGATACCGAGATACCTACGTTGATCGCAGGACGGATACCAGCGTTGAACAAGTCACCTTCCAAGAAGATCTGTCCATCTGTAATCGAAATTACGTTTGTAGGGATATATGCAGATACGTCACCCGCTTGTGTTTCAATGATTGGCAAAGCTGTCAATGATCCACCACCTTTCACTTTTCCTTTCAAAGATTCAGGAAGGTCGTTCATTTTTGCAGCAATCGCATCGTCATTAATGATTTTCGCAGCACGCTCCAACAAACGAGAGTGAAGGTAGAATACGTCACCTGGGTAAGCCTCACGACCTGGAGGACGACGTAACAACAAAGATACCTCACGGTAAGCTACCGCTTGTTTTGATAAGTCATCAAATACGATCAAAGCCGGACGACCAGTATCACGGAAGTACTCACCGATCGCAGCACCTGTCATTGGTGCGTAGAACTGCATTGGAGCAGGATCAGATGCATTTGCAGCAACAATCACTGTATACGCCATTGCACCAGCATCTTCCAATTTCTTAACGATACCTGCTACCGTAGAACCTTTCTGACCTACAGCAACGTAGATACAGAATACAGGCTCTCCACGATCGTAGAACTCTTTTTGGTTGATGATCGTATCGATCGCAACAGTTGTTTTACCAGTTTGACGGTCACCAATGATCAACTCACGTTGTCCACGACCGATTGGAATCATGGCGTCTACCGCTTTGATACCAGTTTGCAAAGGCTCAGTTACCGGTTGACGGAAGATTACCCCTGGAGCTTTACGCTCGATTGGCATTTCAAACAAGTCACCAGAAATTGGTCCTTTACCATCAATTGGATTACCAATTGTATCTACAACACGTCCAACTACACCGTCACCTACTTTCACAGATGCAATGCGGCTCAAACGTTTTACTGTATCTCCTTCTTTTACACTTGAAGAGCGTCCTAACAATACGACCCCTACGTTGTCTTCTTCCAAGTTCAATGCAATTCCTTGCAATCCCCCGTCGAATTCAACCAATTCACCGTACTGAACACCTTTCAATCCGTATACACGAGCAATACCGTCACCGATTTGCAATACGGTACCTACTTCTTGCAATTCAGCTTCCGAACGGAACCCTGATAATTGCTCTCTTAAAATCGCAGAAACTTCTGCTGGTTTAACATCTGCCATGTTCTTCTTGTTTTAAAAGAGTTTCCTCCTCTATCTTGTTAAACGTTGTTTCAATTGACCTAATTGCGATGCCACTGAAGCATCGATCTGGAAGTCACCCATACGAACAATAAAACCACCGATAAGTGTTTCATCGATCTCTTCTGATACTTCCAATTTTCCTTCTACATGCTTTTGCACGCGTTCCAACAATGCTTTCTTCACACCTGCATCCAATGGTTTTGCACTGATCACAGTGATCGGTAAAATTCCTTG
>JACCEA011184905.1_pt1 | contig 51616 bp, 43 predicted proteins | sample 7449851 | NCBI WGS metagenome assembly JACCEA01 (sample SAMN15323453, study PRJNA562643) | freshwater metagenome | isolation source: river surface water | place: USA:Blue River Watershed | collected 2017-08-18 | reverse complement strand
GTCTTCTTTTTTTGATTATAAATTTAATTTTTCAAGACTTTTTAAAAATCACTAACTTTGGATTCAAAATAAATATATTTTTCACTTCGGATTACTCAAATGAATATTCAAAAAGATATACCATTAAAGCCATTCAATACTTTTGGAATTGAAGCAAATGCCAATTATTTGTCGAAGTTTCTAGCGTCGATGACCTAAAAGAACTATTAAGTACTTCTGAGTGGGCATCTGTGCCGAAACTTATTTTAGGCGGAGGTAGTAATATTTTGCTGACTCGGGATTTTCAGGGCTTAGTCGTCAAGATGAATATCCAAGGCATTCGGGTGCTAAAAGAAGACCACAAGCACATCTGGATACAAGCAGGAGCAGGTGTTATTTGGCACGAATTTGTACTGTTTTGTGTTGATAATCAATATGCTGGCATCGAAAATCTTTCTTTAATTCCTGGCACTGTCGGAGCCGCCCCCATGCAAAACATCGGAGCTTATGGTGTAGAAATCAAAGACACTTTTGATTCGTTAGAAGCATTGGAATTAGAATCAGGAGAAATTCAAAGATTTGACAAAGACGCTTGTCGGTTTGGCTATAGGGAAAGTTTCTTTAAGCACGAAGGAAAAAATCGCTACATTATTTTAAATGCCACATTCAAGCTTGGTAAGTCGCCACAATTGCATACAGAATACGGTGCTATTCAAGAAACTTTATCTGCGATGGGTATTTCTGACCCCTCGATAAAAGATGTAAGCAATGCTGTGATACAAATTCGTGAAAGCAAGTTGCCCAATCCAAAAGAAATTGGAAATGCTGGAAGCTTTTTTAAGAATCCAGAGATTTCTAAAAAACATTTTGAAAAACTCAAAAATGCCTACCCTTCAATTCCTTCTTATCCTATTGACGAAAATACGGTCAAAGTTCCTGCTGGATGGCTTATCGAGCAAGCCGGTTGGAAAGGCTCTCGTTTTGAAAACATTGGTGTACATGCCAAACAAGCGTTGGTATTGGTAAATTATGGAGGAGGCAAAGGAAATGACATAAAAGAGTTATCGCAAAAAATCCAAGCATCGATTCTTGATAAATTTGGCATACAATTGTCTGCAGAGGTCAATTTTATTTAAAAAAGCTATCTAATTCTGAAAATGGCTTTATGTCTGGAAAAACTAAGGATACTCGAGCTTCTTTAGAAAATAAAAGCTCTGGGCAATAAAAACGAAGTGGTGAATTGGTTTGGCAGAGTTCATTTTTGAGAAAAAGATTGCATTTTTCCTCAAAAGTAAGCTCTGCCCTTATTGTTAGGAGGAAGACTTCGGTCAGTTTTAGCCAATAAAAAGTAATCGTTTCATGATAACCACTCGTATCTGTATTTTCTCCTCCCAAAGCAATATTAAACTGTCGGATTTTTCGCCTCAATATTTCTCTGGCTTCGGCAAATCCGAATGTTTCTACATGCCACAATCCAACAATCAAATGTGCCTCATGTGTCCATTCTGATTTGGTCAGCGTATCATTCGTAAATCCGTCAAGAATATGCTTTATTTTGTAAAATTCAATAAAATTCATTTATTTTGACAATTAATTAAGATGGTTTGTAAATTATTCAATCAATACTTATCTACAAAAGTATTATTTTCTCACCATAAAATACAACAAAATGCATCTCGACCATACATTATTACTTATTCTTCAAGTATCGATTTCTCTATTTGGCGGAGTTTTATTTTTACAATCAGGATTCGACAAAGTTTTTGATTTCAAAGGAAACAAAAGTTATATCTCAAGTATCTTTGCCAATACTTTCTTAAAACCCTTTGCTTCTATTCTATTTGTCGTCATTACAATCTTGGAGGTTTTGGCAGGATTATCGGCTTTTGGAGGAGGGATTTTATTGTTTTTGACTGGGCAAAAAGACTTCGCTGTATTAGGAATCGAGCTTTCTTTGTTATCTATATTGTGTCTATTTACAGGACAACGAATTGCCAAAGATTATGCAGGCTCCGCATCTTTGGTGAGCTATTTTTTACTTTTTGCTTTTGGTCTTTTTTCGTTTTTGTTGAAAGGATAAAAGAATCCGCCTTAGACCAGCGGATTCTCTCCAAACATCACTAAAACCAATCGCTTTGCATTTCTACCGTTACAGCATTATTGCTTTTCAATCGTAATGCAAGGGAGTCAATCTTAACAAGTTCATACTCGAAGAAATATTTCATTGTCATCCATTTTCCCTGATAGAAATTTTTATCTTCTGCATGGGCTTGTTCCATTTTCCGTAATGCTATTTCTGCTTGCAAAAGCCATTGCCAAGCAATCGTTAAAATTCCGAACATCTCCAAGTATAAAGTAGCATCAGCCAAATATTTTTCGGTTTCGCCTCGTTGAGCAAGTGATAATAGATGCCGAGTTACGTCCTGAACTTTTAATCCATACTGTTTTAAATGAGTGGCGTAAGGTTTCAGATCATCGTTGTTAGCTGCCTCTTGGATGGCATTTTCCACTTCGTCGAAAAAAAGCTGGGTGGCTTTTCCATTTTGCATCGTTATTTTTCTTCCCAATAAATCAATCCCGTGGATACCCGTCGTCCCTTCATGAATCGGATGAATCCTTGCCTCACGGTAGTACTGTTCGACTGGAAAATCGGTCGTATAACCCGCTCCCCCCAACGTTTGAACCGCCGCACTCGTTGACAAACAGCACATTTCAGATGGGTAGGATTTGGCTATGGGGGTTAATAAATCCAACAAAAAAGTATATTTTTCTTTGGTATCGCCAGTTTCTACATGAATCAAATCAGCTAATTTACTACAATAAATCAATAGCGACAAAGACCCCTCCACCACTGCTTTCTGAAATAGCAACATTCGTTTTACATCTGCATGATTGATAATGGCAGTTTGGGGCAATGCTGGATTTTTTTCATAAATTTTTCTACCTTGAGGTCGTTCTTTGGCATATTTTAATGAGGCATGATAAGCGGCAGTTCCGATAGCCGTCGCATTCATCCCAACAGTTACTCTCGCTTCATTCATCAATTGAAACATATAAGATAGCCCCTTGTGTGGTTCTCCGACCAAATACCCGTAGCAATCATCCGAAGAACCCATACTCAGATGAGCAATAGGAGCCCCTTTATAGCCCATTTTATGAAAAACCCCTGCCGTGACGACATCGTTGAAAACAAGCGTATCGCCATCTATTCTTTTTTGAGGCACAACAAACAACGAAATCCCCTTTGCCCCAATAGGTCCACCCTTGATTTTTGCCAACATCAAATGAACAACATTCTCGCAAGCGTCGTGGTCTCCAGCAGAAATATAAATTTTTTGTCCTTTTATTTTATATACCCCCTCTTCGCCTGTTTCTTCGGCTGAAGTTGTAATATCCGATAAAGAGCTACCCGCATCGGGTTCGGTTAGAGCCATCGTTGCTTGCCATTTACCCGCATAAATAGCAGGTGTAAAAGTATCGACAAGCTTTTTGGAGCCAAAAGTACGTATCAAATTAGATGCTCCACCACTCATGTAAGTAAAAATACTAGAAGAATAATTCGCTGCTTGAAAAATAAACCCAGCAGCATTCAACAAAGTCGTAGGTAATTGTTGCCCACCCTCTTCATAATCAAATGCAGCATTGACCCAACCATCTTCCCCCATTTTTTTAATAACAGCCTTCATCCCAGGATGAATTCGAATTTTACCATCGACTAATTGAGGCTCATTTCTGTCCATATCGGTCAATAATGGCAAAAGCATTTTTTCGGCAATCGATTCGGCCGCATCTAACACCATCTTAAAAGACTCCTTGTCGTGGTCTTGAAAATAAGCATATTGACACAAGGATTCACAATCGACGAGTTCAAATAACTGAAAATACAAATCTCTTTTAGAATAGAACATTTTAACAACAGATTAGAATGAATGAAATGACACAAATCAGATATCTTCCTCTCGAAATTTCCACATTTTAAGAAAAAGCACCACACAAATTCCTAAAATACTTCCAGAAAATACATCTCTCGGAAAATGCTGAAATAAATAAACCCTCGAATAAGCCACCGCCAATGCCGCTAATAAAGCAAGTACCGACCAATATTTATTTTTGAGTTGCAACATACAAATGGTAGCAAAAGCAAAGGCTGTCATGGTATGTCCGGAAGGGAAACTTTGCCAATATGCAATTTTCACACCCTCTACTAGATGAATCTCTGAGGCAATATCTTTGAAAACCTCCATTGGTCGAGGCAAAAGAAAAAGATTTTTTAAGCCAACCGAAACCAACACTTTACACAACCAAGCAATAGCCACGAATTGAATTTTTTGAAATGGCATGAGCTTATTTTTTTTACCCGAGAGCCATAAAAAAAACAATAAAATCAACCACACATAATCCTCTCCCCATAGAGTTATCCACCGAAAAAAAATATCTTCGACAAAATTATGCCTTTCATTGACCCAAAACATAATCTCTTTTTGAGAAAAAAATACCTGCAAAAGAGCAGATATAAGCACCCAAAAGCAAAAAATAAGAAAAAACAAGCGATTATTAGTAAGTATTTTAAGCATTTTATGACATAAACTTTCTTAATTCCAAAATTACAATTAAATTTGCAGTCTTTCTGTGAAAAACGTGAGCAAGATACTATCAAAATATGACATTAACATTCACGGACTCGAAGAAAAACGATACACGTTTGATTTTGAGGGCAGTGATAATTTCTTTGAAGAGTTTGAGGCGAGTTTTATTGAGAAAGGGCATTTTATTGCCAAAGTAAACTTAATCAAAAACTCAGCATTGATTCAGCTCGATTTTGAGATTTCGGGCAGTGTAGAAGTGACATGCGACAGGAGTTTGGAGCTGTATGATGAACCGTTTATGATTCAAGAGCGATTTATCTATAAATATGGAGAAAGGCACGAGGAGGTTTCTGATGAAATGGAAATTATTCCTCGAGGTACAGCTACCATAAACATAGCTCAGCATATTTATGATTTCATTGCGGTTTCTTTGCCGATGAAAAAACTTCACCCAAAGTTTAGGGACGAAGATTTTGAGGAAGAAGGGAAATTGGTTTACTCCTCCGAAATACTTTCGGAAGAGCGAGATGAAGAGCAGGAGATAGACCCTCGATGGGCGGCTCTGAGTCAATTAAAAAAGAAAAATTAAGTTAAAAGTAAGATTTTCTTACATTAATTTTTATCGATTATATATATATTTATAAATTGTTAATAGCAAAATGGCACATCCTAAGCGAAGACATTCGAGCACGAGAAGAGATAAGCGTAGAACGCACGATTCTTTAACTACCAAGGCATTATCAGTAGATGCTACCACTGGCGAGATTCATGTTCGCCACCGTGCACACGTATTTGAGGGCAATTTGTACTACAAAGGCAAATTGGTAGTAGAAGGCTATCAAAACGCATAATTCTTAAATGGTTTGTGCTGTCAAGGGCAGCACAAACCAGAATCAATTACTCACCAACAGAAATTGCCTTATGAAAATTGCCGTAGATGTTATGGGGGGTGATTTTGCTCCCAAAGCCATCGTCGAAGGAGTTGTTATGGCTGCAAATCAATTAACTGATGATGTCAAGTTGGTTATGATTGGCAAGCAAAGTATCATGTTGGATATTTTGCGTACACTTGATTACCCATCACACTTAATTGAGATGGTAAATGCGGACGATGTAATCGAAATGGGGGAGCATCCAACTAGGGCATTCTCTCAAAAACCAAACTCAAGTATTGGTGTCGGATTTAAATTATTAAAAGAAAAAGAAGTCGATGCTTTTTGTAGTGCCGGGAATACTGGAGCTATGATGGTGGGTTCTTTATTTACAGTTAAAACGGTTGGCTCTATCCAAAGGCCTCCTATTGCGGGGTTTCTTCCTTTAAAAGACGGAGGGTATAGCTTAATGCTTGATATTGGAGCAAATGCAGATTGTAAACCTGAAGTTTTGGCAGAATTTGCAGAGCTTGGCTCTTTGTACTATAAATTTTCATTTGGGGTTGCTCAACCCAGAATTGCTTTGCTTAATATTGGAGAGGAAGAGCAGAAGGGTTCTACTGTGGTACAAGCAGCTCACCAATTATTGAAAATCAATAAAAAGATTAATTTCATCGGTAATGTAGAAGGACGAGATTTATTTGATGGGAAAGCTGATGTCATCGTCACTGAAGGTTTTACGGGAAATGTCATTTTCAAAATGGGAGAATCTTTCTATGATTATGCAGCAAGCAAGAGCATCAAAGACCCACTGATAGACCGAATGAACTATGAGGTGAGCGGAGGTAGTCCGATTATCGGTATTAGGGGAAATGTAATTGTTGCTCATGGAATTTCTTCTCCAGAAGCAATCAAAAATATGATTTTCTTGGCAAAACGTCAAATTGAATCTAAAGTTACAGAACATATTATCGAATCTTACGAAGATTAAGAGTCTATATTTTCTAAACAGTCAGGCCATTTGGTCTGACTTTTCTTAACTATAACCTACATGAAATTAAAAGCAGCTATCACTGGTGTCCATGGCTATGTTCCAGAAGACATTTTGACCAACGAAGACTTAGCCAAAATTGTAGATACCAATGATGAATGGATTGTTACTCGCACAGGGATAAAAACCCGCCATATTCAAAGGGGTGAAGGCTTGGCAACTTCGCACATGGCATCAAAAGCAGTGCAGGGTTTGCTCGAAAAAACCAATACTAACCCAAAAGAGGTGGATTTGGTTATTTGTGCGACAGTTACTCCGGATTATATGTTTCCTTCAACAGCCAATTTAGTCTGTACTCAATGTGGCATTCCTGCCATCGGGAGTTTTGATATTTTGGCGGCTTGTTCGGGCTTTTTATATGGTTTATCGGTCGGTTCGCAGTTTATCGAGTCTGGCAGATATAAAAAAGTGATTGTCATTGGAGCGGATAAAATGTCTGCTATTGTGGATTATACTGACCGTACAACTTGTGTGCTTTTCGGAGATGGAGCAGCGGCAGTATTATTGGAGCCTAGCACCGATGAAAATGGGTTAATAGATTTTATTTTACGCTCAGATGGTACTGGAGAAAATCATTTGATTATGAAAGGAGGGGGGAGTCGTTTCCCTGCTAGCCATGATACTGTTGAGCATCGTTGGCACAACATTCATCAAGAAGGGCCTTCGGTATTCAAATTTGCTGTAACCAATATGGCTGAGGTTTCTGCTGAAATCATGGAAAAAAATCATCTTGTCGGTGATGACATTTCTTGGTTAGTTCCTCATCAAGCCAACAAACGAATCATTGATGCCACTGCTCGACGCATGGGAATTGGGGATGATAAAGTAATGCTCAACATCCAAAATTATGGAAATACTACCGCAGCAACCATTCCTTTGTGCCTATTTGATTATGAAAAACAACTTAAAAAAGGGGATAATTTAATTTTAGCGGCTTTTGGTGGTGGTTTTACATGGGGCTCTGCTTATCTAAAATGGGCTTATTAAGCTCTACACAATTGTATATTTAATAATTAATATCAAACATAAATAATATTTTTAATGGCAACTACAGCAGATTTTAGAAACGGCCTTTGTTTGGAATGGAATAATGACCTTTATACTATCGTTGAGTTTCAACACGTAAAGCCGGGAAAAGGGCCTGCTTTCGTCAGGACAAAGCTTAAAAATATTCGTACAGGGAGGGTAATCGATAACACTTTTAATTCTGGGGTAAACGTAACAACTGCCCGAATCGAAAAGAGAGAGTTTCAGTTTTTGTATAAAGACGAAACAGGATATAATTTCATGGAAAATGAAACTTTCGAGCAGTTTAACCTAGATGAGAAGATGGTTCCTCAGGCGGATTTAATGAAAGAAGGACAAAATGTGTCTGCTTTGGTTCATGCGGAGACTGAAACAATTTTAAGTATCGAATTGCCTCAATATGTGGAACTTAGAGTTACTTATACTGAGCCTGGCTTGAAAGGAGACACAACCAATAATCCTTCTAAACCAGCAACTGTTGAAACTGGTGCTGCAATTAAAGTGCCTTTATTTATAGAAAACGATGAGCTTATTCGTGTCAATACGCTCACTTATGAATATGATTCAAGAGTTAAAGAAGCTAAATAATACTTGAAAGCTCGTGATACTTGGGTACTAACCAAATACACGGGCTTTTTTAATCTTAGTTTCAATTGTTGATTTAAAAAAATATTTGTAAACTCGCTTTCATTTTCAAATTATCTAACAAAATCGAAAATATCGACCTAAAATGGAAACCAAGGACATTCAAAAGCTTATAGATTTTATTTCTCAATCGGGTTTAGATGAAGTAAACATCGAAACTTCAGAGCTTAAATTGGCAATTAAACGCTATTCCAACGTCGCTCCAGCGGCTGTGGCTCAGCCTACTTATGTTGCACCGCAAGCAGTGGCGGCTCCAGTAGCTCCAGCGGCTCAGCCTGTAGCACCTACTCAGCCTGCTCCAGTAGCAGAGGTTGCAAGTAATTTAATCACCATCAAATCTCCAATGATTGGTACATTTTATCGTTCTCCAGGTCCCGATAAGGCAAATTATGTGGAAATTGGCGATGATGTATCTACCGGAAAAGTGGTTTGTATTGTCGAAGCAATGAAATTATTCAATGAAATCGAATCAGAGGTTTCGGGTAAAATTGTCAAAATATTGGTTGAAAATGCTTCTCCTGTGGAATATGACCAACCTTTATTCTTAGTTGAACCTAATTAATACTTTAGTATTTTAGAAATTTTGCCATTTTTGTTTGCATCTTTTCTTCCGAGCAGACAATGGCTTCTATGCCTGATTAATTGAAACTTATGTTTAAAAAAATACTTATCGCAAACAGAGGCGAAATTGCCTTGCGTATTATTAGGACTTGCCGAGAAATGGGCATTAAAACAGTAGCGGTTTATTCAACTGCCGATCGTGAGAGTTTACACGTGAGGTTTGCCGACGAAGCTGTTTGTATTGGTCCGGCACCGAGCCGTCAGTCATATTTAAGTATTCCGAATATCATTTCTGCTGCGGAAATCACCAATGCAGATGCCATTCATCCTGGCTATGGTTTCTTGTCTGAAAACGCAGAATTTTCAAGAATTTGTGCCGAATATGGCATAAAATTCATCGGAGCTACCGCCGACCAAATTAATTCAATGGGAGATAAGGCTACTGCCAAAGCTACCATGAGAGACTCTGGTGTGCCGGTTATCCCGGGTTCGGAAGGGCTTTTGGAGTCTGTGGAAGAGGGAATTCGTCTTTCAAATGAAATGGGTTATCCTGTCATTATCAAAGCAACTGCTGGTGGTGGTGGAAGAGGGATGAGAATTATCAATAAAGCAGAAGATTTTCAGAAAGCTTGGGATGATGCAAAAATGGAATCGGGAGCGGCTTTTGGAAATGACGGTTTATATCTCGAAAAATTCATAGAAGAACCTCGACATATTGAAATCCAAATTGTAGGAGACCAAAATGGGCGTGTCTGCCACTTGTCTGAACGTGATTGTTCTATCCAACGTCGTCATCAAAAATTAGTCGAAGAAACTCCTTCTCCGATTATTTCTCAAGAATTGCGTGAACAAATGGGTGAAGCAGCCATCAAAGGGGCAGCAGCCATTGGTTATGAAGGGGCAGGTACTATCGAATTTTTGGTCGATAAATATGGGAAATTCTACTTTATGGAAATGAACACCCGTATTCAGGTCGAGCATCCGATTACGGAGGAAGTCACTGATTTTGATTTGATTAAAGAACAAATCAAAGTGGCGGCAGGAGTGCCTATTTCTGGAAAAAATTATTTTCCAAAATTATATTCAATGGAGTGTAGAATCAATGCCGAAGATCCTAGAAATGGTTTCAGACCTTCTCCTGGAAAAATCACTAATTTGCATTTTCCGGGTGGTCATGGTATTCGTGTGGATAGCCATGTGTATGCAGGATATACAATTCCTTCAAACTACGACTCGATGATTGCAAAATTGATTGTTTCTGGGCAATCACGCGAGGAGGTAATCACTAGAATGAAGCGTGCTTTACAAGAATTTGTAATTGAAGGCGTAAAAACTACCATTCCGTTCCATATCAGATTGATGGATGATGAAACATTCAAATCGGGTAAGTTTACTACTAAGTTCTTAGAAACTTTTGATTTTGAATCAATTTAATAGATGAAGGGCCTCTCAAAAAGAGGCTCTTTTTTTTAATACAATTGCCAAATATCATAAGCAAAACGTAAAATTAATCCGAATACGACTATCAAGAATATTTGCCGCACAAAGCCATTGCCTCTCAATAATGCCATCTTACTACCAGCATAAGAACCCAACATATTACAAAGCATCATTGGAAATGCCAATTCATAGACAATGTATCCGTTTTTGACAAAAAAAATCAAAGAAAAAATATCAGCTACTACATTTACGACTTTTGCCACTCCCGAAGCCGTTAAGAAATTATATCCAACGATACTTACAAAACCAAAAACAAGCAAACTTCCCGTACCTGGCCCAACAAAACCATTGTAAAAACCTATCATCATCCCAATCAGTAAAGCATACCAGTGTATTTGATGTAAAGCGACTCGATGACGCTCTTCGGTTCCTAAATCTTTTTTTCGATATGTGTATAAAGCTATCAGTGTCATTAAAATCAAAATGGTTGGCTTCAAGATTTTTTCACTCATTAAGCTTGATAATAATGCCCCCGAATACGACATCAAACCAGCTCCAAAAGCAGCAAAAAGTACTGTTTTTAAAGGTATTTTGACCTTTTTAGAGTATTGATAGCCTGCCAACCCTGTACCCATAAAAGAAGCAAAACGGTTAGTACCAATGATTTGAGGCACAGTAAAATGCGGAAAAAGAATAAACAAAGCGGGAGCCTGAATCAAGCCTCCTCCTCCAACAATCGAATCTACAAATCCAGCGAATAATGCCGCAATACAAGCAAAAAAAGTAAGACTAAGCAAGAGTTATAACGGTTAAATTTAGTGAAATTAGCACAAATATATGCCTTTTTCATTAATCTAAATAAATTAACTTAAACCATTCGGTTTTTGTTTTTTTGATTAGTCACTTCAAAATAGATAAGTAATAAGATAAAATTACAAATGGTGATATTCAGCATCCTCCAAACGAGCGACATAGGTGCGTTAAGGAAAAATTTAAAAATATTAAAAAAAGTTTCCAACCATCGTTACTTTTTCTGAATCATCCGTCTAAATATTAAATGAAACAAACAGAAACAATCATCTCTTGAGGAGATATAAAAATATTTAATCGTTCCCAAAATAAATTATACTCATTGCCGAAGTCTGCTGTTGAACAATAGCAGACTTGTTTGTTTTTAGGCAAAAAAAAGACTGAAAGTTTCCAATCAGTCCCTTATTATTCAAAGTTTATCAACTTACTTTTTGAATAAAGAATCTACAAATTCCATCTTATTGAATACCTGCAAATCATCCATTTTTTCTCCAACTCCGATATATTTTACAGGAATTTTAAATTCATCTGAAATTCCAATCACAACACCGCCCTTGGCAGTTCCATCAAGTTTAGTTATAGCCAAAGAACTTACTTCTGTCACTTTTGTAAATTCACGAGCTTGAATGACGGCATTTTGTCCGGTACTTCCATCCAATACCAACATGACTTCGTGAGGAGCATCTGGCAAAAATTTTTGTACCACACGTTTGATTTTCCCCAGCTCATTCATCAAATTAACTTTGGTATGCAATCGCCCAGCCGTATCAATAATAATAACATCTGCTTGAAGTTCCATTCCTTTTTTTACTGTATCAAACGCCACCGATGAAGGGTCTGTATTCATTCCATGTTCGATGACAGGAACCCCTACTCTCTCACCCCAAAGTTTCAGTTGGTCAACTGCAGCTGCACGAAAAGTATCGGCAGCACCAAGAACCACTTTTTTCCCTCTTTTATGAAATTGATGTGCCAATTTTCCGATGGTCGTTGTTTTACCGACACCATTAACACCAACCACCAGCATCACAAAAGGCTTCGGCAAACTATCCGTCTCAAAGCTATCTTTTACATCTTGTGAATTATTTTCTGCCAATAAAGCTGCAATTTCTTCACGCAAAATCCTCCCTAACTCATCTACATTGGTATATTTGTCACGCTCCACTCTCTCCTCAATTCTTCGGATAATCTTCACCGTAGTTTCGACCCCCACATCCGAACCGATTAGAATTTCTTCTAATTCATCTAAAACATCTTCATCCACTTTCGATTTTCCAACAATTATCCTTGATAATTTATCAAAAATACTTGTTTTGGTTTTTTCAAGTCCTTTATCGAGTGTTTCTTTTTTTTCTTTACTAAATAAATCAAAAAGTCCCATTGTATCTGATTTTTATGAGTAACTGCCAATCTGTTTAGCAAAAATAGGGGTATTTTATCACATAATCAGTGCTTTTAGTAATAAACTTTGTAATTACTGGTAAATCTTTAAAATAAATTGATTAAATCTTCCGACAGACGTTTGGGTCGCATGGTGGAAGCATCGACAGAAACCCAAAAAGTAATGGCACGAACCAAGATTTCTTCTGCTCTTTTTATTTCGTAACATCGTTTACATTTTATTCCCTCGAATTTTTCGACCCATGTAAGCACTACTAGCTCATCCCCTAAAAATGCTGGTTTTAGATAATCTATCTCATGCCTGCGAGCAACCCAAACAATAGATGTTTCTGAAAAATTAGTTAATAATTCCCAATGTTTCGAGGCAGCGATTTGTGTATATTTCAAAAAAGCCAAGTTATTGACGTGATTAAGGGCATCAATGTCTTCTGCTGTTACTTGGAAAGAATATTGGTATTGTTTTGGCATAAAATGTATTTTTTTATAAAAACTCGTATTTTTTAGATTCAATTTGCATCCATTCTTTACAATTAAATGAAAAAATATTGAAAATCTATGGGCGATTCATTAAAATTATTTCAAAACAATTAGCAACCGAATTGATTTTTTATATAAATTACCAATCATTTATTAATCAACAAACCTAAATTATGAAAAGAAGGGATTTTATCCAACTCTCCGGTATGGGTATTGGAGCTGTGCTTGGCTCATCTGTTCCAATTTTTGGGAATATGGTCACTGCCGAGCATCTGCTCGACCCAAGCATTGATGTCGCTCAAAAAAAACGTATGGCAGATATTGCCCTCAATGCCACCAAATCAAAAGGAGCTACTTACACAGATGTTCGGATTGGTAGATACCTCCAGCAATATTTATTTACAAGAGAAAATAAAGTACAAAATATTGTCAATGCGGAGTCTTATGGAATAGGCATCAGAGTGATTGCTAACGGAACTTGGGGGTTTGCAGCCACCAGCGACACCAGCAACGACGGCATTGCGAAATGTGCCGAAACTGCCGTTGCCATTGCAAAAGCAAACTCAAAAATTCAGAAAGAACCAGTGATTCTCGCTCCACAAAAGGGCGTAGGAGAAGTAGCATGGAAAACACCTATCGTCAAGAATGCCTTTGAAGTACCTGTGCAAGAAAAAATTGACTTGTTGATGAAAGTCAATAGTGAAGCCATGAAAAACGGGGCTGGTTTTGTCACTTCAAACCTATTTTTCATCAACGAACAAAAATATTTTGCCTCATCGGATGGTTCATACATCGACCAAGACATTCACAGAATTTGGCCAACTTTTACAGTGACCGCCGTCGATAAAGCTGCTGGTAAATTTAAAACTCGAGACGCTATCAGCTCACCAATGGGAATGGGGTATGAATATTTAGATGGGTTAAGCTCTGAAAAAATCCCTGGACCAAATGGATTAGTTGGATATCGTCACTCTTACGATATGGTTGAAGATGCCATCAAGGCAGCTCAACAAGCAAAGGAAAAACTAACGGCAAAAACTGTTTTGGCTGGCAAATATGATTTGGTTTTAGACCCAAATCACTTAGGTTTAACCATCCATGAATCGGTTGGTCACCCGCTCGAATTGGATAGGGTTTTAGGATATGAAGCCAACTACGCCGGCACAAGTTTTGCGACTTTAGACAAATGGCAATCGAAAGCCTTCAATTACGGAAGCAAACAAGTCAATATCGTAGCAGATAAAACACAGCCATTCACTTTAGGCACAGTCGGATACGATGATGAGGGAGTGCCTTGTAAAGAATGGGATTTGATAAAAGACGGTATCCTCGTCAATTACCAAGCCATTCGAGACCAAGTAAACATTCTTGGAGAAAATGCCTCACATGGTTGTTGCTATGCCGACAACTGGAATTCTGTTCAGTTTCAAAGAATGCCTAATGTGTCGTTAAGGCCAGGAAAAGAAAAGCTCAACGTAATGGAGATGATTAAAGGGGTTGAAAAAGGAATCTATATTATTGGACGAGGTTCTTATTCCATTGACCAACAACGATATAATTTCCAATTTGGAGGGCAATTGTTTTATGAAATCAAAAATGGAGAAATTGTCGGAATGTTAGACGATGTCGCTTATCAGTCGAATACACAGGAGTTTTGGAATTCATGTGTGCAGATTTGCGACAAAGACGATTATCGAACTTTCGGGTCATTTTTTGATGGGAAAGGACAACCTTCACAAATCAGTGCTGTTTCGCATGGAAGCTCAACCACACGCTTCAACGGTGTCAATGTAATTAATACAGGAAGGAAAATCTAACGAAAAAGAATGATTTGATTAGTTAATGACGTTTAAAAACATTAATAAAATGACAATTTTAACAAAAGAAGAAGCAAAAAAAATAATAGATAAAATCTTATCTTTCTCAAAAGCAGACGAGATGAGTGTTAATCTCAATGGTGGAAGAGTTGGCAATATTCGGTATGCTCGAAATTCCGTTTCTACCAGTGGCGAATCTTACGACCTTTCAGCCTCTATTACTGCTGTTTTCGGCAAACGTTCAGGAACTTCGACCATCAACGAGTTTGATGACCAATCGCTTGAAAAAGCTGTTCGCAGAGCAGAAGAAATAGCTCGATTAGCCCCCGAAAACCCAGAGTATGTCCCCATGCTCGGGCCTCAAACCTATACCGATACGAATACTTTTTTTGATAAAACAGGCAACATAGACCCTGACTTCAGAGCAAATGCCGCTTTTGAAAGCATCGACCCTTGCTCAAAGAAAAATCTCACAGCCGCTGGATATTTAGAAGATGCTGCTGGATTTAATGCTTTAGGCAACAGCAAAGGATTATTTGGCTATAACAAATATTCTACCGTTGATTTCTCTATTACGGTTCGTACGGCAGATGGAATGGGTTCGGGATATGCCATTCGAGATGTAAACGATGTTTCGAAACTAAGTACTCGTCAGGCGACCGAAATTGCCATGCAAAAAGCGATGGCTTCTACCGCTGCCAAAGCACTCGAACCCGGAAAATATACGGTTATTTTAGAGCCAGCCGCATCTATCGACTTACTTCAAAACATGATGCGGAGCATGGATGCAAGAAATGCCGATGAAGGCAGAAGTTTCTTGAGTAAAAAAGGAGGAGGGACACGACTAGGAGAAAAACTTTTTGATGAAAGAGTTCATATCTATTCAGACCCTTCCAATGCTGAAATTCCCAAAGCAGGCTTTGCAGGCGATGGAAGACCGCAAGAAAAAGTATCGTGGATAGAAAATGGAATTGTCAAAAACATGACCTATTCTAGGTATTGGGCGGAAAAGAAAGGAGTAAAAGCCACTCCCCCACCAGCGGGATTTATCATGGATGGCGGCACTGAATCGTTGGCAGACTTAATCAAAGGGACAGAGAAAGGCATACTTGTTACTCGTTTTTGGTACATTCGTGCGGTAGATCCGCAAACATTATTATATACAGGTTTGACCCGTGACGGAACTTTTCTAATCGAAAATGGAAAAATAAAGCATCCTATCAAAAATTTCCGTTTTAATGAAAGTCCAGTTATTATGCTGAATAATTTAGAAGCCATGGGGATTCCGATGCGTGTCGGAGGATGCTTAATTCCGCCTCTAAAAATCCGAGATTTCACATTCAGCAGCTTATCAGATGCTGTTTAATTAAAAGGAAAGGCAATACCGCTCAGCACGAATTATTGCCTTTTACTCAATTCATTATTCAATCATTTGAGGATAAAGAATACATTTGAAAAATTTACATTTTCAACAAAAAACTATAAAACCTTGAAAAGAAGAGATTTTATTCAACTATCAAGCCTGGGTTTAGGTGGTATCATGATACCAAACCTTCCTGCAGCAGGTATTCCGATTGTCGGAAATGCAGTTTCCCAAGAAGCCATGATTGATGGAGCAATAGACGTTGCTGTCAAAAAACGTTTGGCAGACGCTGCCCTCAATGCCGCAAAATCGAAAGGTGCGACTTATACAGACGTAAGAATTGGACGATACTTAAACCAATTTGTAGTTACGAGAGAAGACAAAGTACAGAACATTGTCAATACCGAATCTTATGGAGTCGGCGTAAGAGTCATTGCTGATGGCTGTTGGGGCTTTGCTGCGGTGGTAGATGCAAAAACAGAAGCAGATACTGCTAGAGCTGCCGAACAAGCAGTTGCTATTGCTAAAGCCAATGCAAAATTAATGACACAACCAGTCGTTTTGGCTCCACAAAAAGGCTATGGAGAGGTGAGCTGGAAAGCACCTATTCAGAGAAATGCCTTTGAAGTTCCTATCAAAGAAAAAGTAGATTTACTTCTCAATGTCAATGATGCTGCCCTCAAAAATGGGGCAAATTATGTCAATTCGATTTTGTTTTTGGTAAATGAGCAAAAATACTTTGCCTCGACAGATGGCTCTTATATCGACCAGGACATTCATCGAATTTGGCCAATTTCGGCAGTCACAGCAATTGACCCCAAAACGGGCAAATTTGAAACACGCCAAGCACTTTCATCCCCTATGGGTATGGGGTATGAATATCTTCAAAGTAACCCTTCGGATAAAGTCAACGGCATCACAACACGATACAATAAAGGCTATGACATGTTGGAAGACGTAAAAGCTGCGGCAAGACAAGCCAAAGAAAAACTGACAGCCAAGTCTGTGGAAGCTGGAAAATATGATTTGGTTTTAGACCCTTCTCACTTATGGCTTACGATACACGAATCGGTCGGGCATCCGCTTGAGCTAGACCGTGTCTTGGGCTATGAAGCCAATTTTGCTGGTACATCTTTTGCTACCTTAGACAAATGGCAGAGCAAAAACTTTAATTATGGAAGCAAAGACGTGACTCTTTTTGCCGACAAAACACAAGTCGGGTCGTTGGGTGCAGTTGGTTGGGACGACGAAGGTGTCAAAACAAAACGCTGGGATTTGGTCAAGGACGGAACTCTTGTTAATTATCAGGCGATTCGAGACCAAGTGCATATTTTAGGAGAAAATGAATCCCATGGCTGTTGTTATGCAGACAATTGGTCTTCTGTACAATTCCAACGCATGGCAAATGTTTCGCTTGCTCCGGGCAAAACGCCTTATTCTGTCGATGATATGATTAAAGATGTCAAAAAAGGTATCTACATCATTGGCGACGGCTCTTTCTCAATCGACCAACAACGTTATAATTTCCAATTTGGTGGACAATTATTCTATGAGATTAAAGATGGAAAAATAGCAGGAATGCTCAAAGATGTTGCGTATCAGTCTAATACACAAGAGTTCTGGAATTCATGTGTAAAAGTTTGTGATGAAAAAGATTATCGTTTGGGAGGTTCTTTCTTTGATGGAAAGGGGCAACCTTCTCAATCCAGTGCTGTTTCTCATGGAAGCTCTACCGCTAGATTTAATGGCGTTAATGTAATTAATACAGCCAGAAAAGTTTAATTCATCTTTAATTTTGAAATAAAATGTCAGTAATACTAACAGAAAATGAAGCAAGAACTTTATTGGAAAAGGTTCTGAAATATTCAAAAGCTGATGAATGTGAAGTAAACATCTCCGGCGAATTACGAGGCAATATCCGTTATGCCCGTAATGAGGTTTCGACCAGTGGAGCTCTTACGAATCAAAATTTACAGGTACAATCAGCTTTCGGTAAAAAAGTAGGTACGGCCACTATCGACGAATTTGATGACGCATCTATCGAAAAAGTAGTGCGTCGCTCGGAGGAATTAGCTCGTTTGGCTCCAGAAAACCCAGAATATGTAGGTGTATTGGAGCCTCAAAGTTATTCAAAAGCCAATGGATTTTATGATTCGACGGCTGCTATTACTCCTGATACCCGTGCCAATGCCGTAAGTAAAAGTTTGGCTCTTACACGTGAACAAAAGTTAATTGCCGCAGGTTTCTTGGAAGACCAAAACGGGTATTCTGCTATGATGAATTCCAAAGGGCTATTTGCTTATTATAAAAACACAAATGTCAATTTTTCATTGACTGTTCGTACAGAAGATGGAACAGGCTCTGGATATGTTGCCAAAGGGTATAGCGATATAAATCTCCTCGATACAGCAGCAGCCACTCAAATAGCCATGCAAAAAGCCAGAGGCTCTGTCGGTGCAAAAGCCCTAGAACCAGGCAAATATACCGTCATTCTCGAACCGACTGCTGCAGCCGTTCTGATGGAAAATATTTATTTTGATATGGATGCTCGCAGTGCAGATGAGGGACGCTCCTATTTTAGTAAGCAAGGAGGAAAAACTCGTCTTGGCGAAAAAATTGTCGATGAGAGAGTCACTATTTTCTCTGACCCAAATTACCTTGATCTTCCCGCAGCTCCTTGGTCGGGTGATGGACAAGCTCAACATAAAACTTTTTGGATTGAAAATGGAGTTGTTAAAAACTTAGCCTATTCTCGCTTTTGGGCAAAGGAAAAAGGTGTAAAACCACTTCCTTTCCCCAACAATATGATTATGCTCGGTGGTGATGCAACCTTGGAAGAAATGATAAAAAGTACCGAAAGAGGTATTTTGGTTACGAAATTATGGTATATTCGCTCCGTTGACCCACAAACATTGCTCCAAACAGGTCTGACACGTGACGGAACCTTCTATATCGAAAATGGGAAAATAAAGCACCCTATAAAAAATTTCAGATTCAACGAAAGTCCGATTATTATGCTCAATAATTTGGAAATGCTTGGAAAAACCGAGCGTGTGGTAAGCACGGAATCGAATCAAAATTATATGATTCCTCCAATGAAAATCCGTGAATTTACCTTCTCTAGTTTGTCTGATGCCGTTTAATTACTCAAAAAATAGAAGCGGTATGCTAAAAACTACCGCTTCTATTTTTTGATTCATGGATTTTTGAGAATGATGAAACCCTTTGTTTTTACCAGAATACAATATAATTCGGGAGATTGGGATACCGACCAACGAATGCCTACCAATTTGCTTCATTCTTTGGTAGAATATACAACTATTCCTATTGATGAAAAGGAAAAAGTGGTCGCTCTACAAAGTAACGAGATTTTCAAAAGTCCATTTTGCTATCTCAGTGGGCATAAATTAGTAGAATTTTCGAGCCAAGAACGAGAACATTTTCGAAATTATGTCAATCATGGTGGCTTTGTCTTTGTCGATGATTGCAATCATGACATCGATGGGCTTTTTGCCAAATCTTTTGAACAAGAAATGGCTAAAACTTTTGGGAATAAAGCACTTCAAAAAATTCCAAACAATCACCCTATTTATCATAATTTTTTTCATTTTGAAGGTCCTCCCACTACTACTTTTGAACTCAATGGCTGGGGTGATGATTTGGTACACGATTACCTGAAAGCCATTATTATCAATGGGAGAATCGGCGTATTATACAGTAATAAAGACTATGGCTGTGAATGGGATTATGATTTCAGAAACAAACGATGGCTGGCGGAGGACAACACAAAATTTGGAGTTAATATTATTCATTACGCACTAACTATTTAAGCATTGGAAAGTAAAAATACTGCTCATTATAAAGAATTAGTGGCGAAGTTGCCGCTATTAAAAAAAGAAATTGCCAAAGTAATCATCGGCCAACAAAATGCCATTGATGAAATTTTGATTGCATTTTTAGCTGGTGGACATTGTTTGCTAGAAGGTGTCCCTGGTTTAGCAAAAACATTGATGGTGAAAACCATAGCTGAATCTCTTGATATGTCTTTCAAAAGGATTCAATTTACGCCTGATTTGATGCCTGGGGATATTATTGGCACTGAAATCTTAGAAGAAAATCATGAAACGGGCAAGAAATTCTTTAAATTCAATCAGGGACCAATTTTTGCTAACATGGTTCTTGCCGATGAAATAAATCGAACTCCCCCAAAAACCCAAGCGGCTCTTCTGGAGGCAATGCAAGAATATAAAGTTACTTATGCTGGTACGACTTACCCTCTGCCAAAGCCATTTCTAATTATTGCCACCCAAAATCCGATTGAACAAGCCGGAACCTATCCGCTGCCAGAGGCACAGCTCGATAGATTTTTATTATATATCAAATTAGGATACCCTTCCGAAACAGAGGAGCTAAATGTTCTTATGTCCACTACCGGAACACAAAAACCTGATTTACATACTGTTATGACCGAACGTGAAATTTTAGATTTGCAAAATTTAACCCGTCAAGTACATATCAGCGAAGAAATTTTAATCAAAATAAACCATTTGGTGCGAAATACTCGACCAGCTTTTAGCACTTCTGAAATGGTAAAAAAATGGTGTGATTGGGGTGCCGGACCACGTGCTGGACAAGCATTGGTTTTATGTGCAAAAGCCAAAGCTATTTTAGAGGGTCGATTTTCTGTTATTCCGGAAGATGTCAAGCATCTCGCTTTTCCGATTTTAAGGCATCGAATTGCTTTAAACTTTAGGGCAGATGCCGAAGGAATTACTGCCGATGATATAATAAAAGACCTTTTGAATGCTTAATATATGCTCACCAACGAATTAATAAAACTCAATAACTTGGCAATTGCTAGCAAAATTGTCAGTGAAAAAAGTTTACTCGGTATTCATCCAAGCAAAAGGTTCGGTCATGGGATTGAGTTTGAACAATACAAACACTACCAAAGTGGTGATGACCCCAAAGGTATTGATTGGAAGCTTTTTGCACGGACAGACAAACATTTGGTACGACAATCAAGTACGGAAAGCCAATTTCATTTCAAATTATTATTGGATTTGAGTGGCTCGATGAATTATGAGGAAAATGGTGTAAGTCGATTGAATTTTGCAAAAATATTATTGGCTTCTATTGCTTATTTGGCATACATTCAAGGCGATTCTATTAGCTTATACGCATTCAAAAAAAATATAGTCGAAACCTTGGTGGCAGGGGGAAAACAAACTTTTCAGCGAATTTTGTATGCCTTGGAGAATGTTCAAGCTTCAGGAAATTGGCAAGAAGAAGCACAAAGCACCGATATTTTAACACAATCAAAACAAAAAGAAATAGTCGTCTTTGTTTCTGATTTTTTGGAAACAACAGACGAATGGCGGGTGTTCATTAAAAACTTATCATCGAAATATCGTGAACTGATTGTTTTTCAAATATTAGGAATGCAAGAATTGCATTTTGACTTGAAAGGTCTTTTTCGTTTTAGAGATTTGGAAATGGATAAAGAAGTCGAACTCGAAGCAGAAAAAATCAAAGATGTTTTTCAAAAAAATATAAATAATTACATAGAAACACTTAAAAACGACCTTAATCTTCCTTCGGTACATTTTATTCAAACAAACTTGGCGGAAGATATTGCGGAGCTAATCAAAAAAACACTAAAACTCAGGAAAAATTAATATGGAGATGCTCAATCCTGGCATTTTATGGGGTATTTTAGCTATTTCAGCACCAATTATTATTCACTTTTGGCATCAAAAAAAAGGAAAAGTAATTGATTGGGCTGCTATGCGTTGGTTGCTCGAAATAGAAAATAGCCAAAGCAAAGGGTTTCGTTTAAAAGAATTATTTTTATTATTTCTTCGTTGTCTTTTGATTCTTTTACTCGTATTGATGTTAGGCAAGCCATTTTTTCAATCTCTCAAGCATGCCAACACAAGCAAAACGATTCATCTGGTTCAGGCAAACAAACAAATTACAGAGAATTTTAAGTTTGAAATTGAAAAAGCCCTCAAAAATGGAGAAAAATGCCTCTGGATTAGTCCCAATAATATTCCTTTAATGGCTTTGTCGCCCATGCCAAACTATCCTGTAGCAGATGGAAAAGCAATTCAGAAATCAATCCAATTGGTCGAGAATCAACTATCAAATGCCACGATTCATTTATACTTTTTGAACACCCAAGCACTGAAGAATATCCCTAAAATTTATTCTTCTACTCAAGTTTCGCTTCATAACATTGAAGATAAACAAAAGAAAAGGCTTTCTTTTTTTGAAACTTCCGACAAAAAGTACATTTATCGAGATTCGGAAGGGAAGCTAAGTAGTCAATTAAAGCCGCCCCCAATAGGTATGCGTAAGCATCGTGGAGATTTTAGGGTATTAATCGAGACAAGCAATCAAGAGGAAAAAGAAATCATTCGGCTGGCTCTTCGAGCGATTTCAAGTACCTATGGCATGGCTTTTTCTATCGAAGAAAATGGTCTTAATAAAGAAAAATGGGACATTGTATTTAAAAATGGAGGAATTATAGGCAAAAAAAGCCCAGAAATATTATATTTTTTATCAAACTTTATAGAATATCGACACGATTTTGAAGAAAATACGGTTGTTTTTCGAAAATCTATTCTTCCAAGCGACTATCCATTCGTTTTTGAGGGAAAGTTGCCGGAGTTTTTATTAGAAAAAATACTTAACCATTTTGAAATGAACGACTTTGGTGCTGAAAAAAGCATTTCAAATTCAGAACTGAAAGGTTTATTTGCCACCGAAACTTTGTCTGGAAGATTCAATCAAGCTTGGATTACAGATGTGTTATTATTGCTCTTTATTGTTGTACTAAGCCTTGAACGATGGCTTTCTATTCAGAAAAACTTATGAATCAGATGAGGCTGTTTATAAAGAAAATTCAAATTCTACTGTTTTTAGAAGCACTTGCCAAAGCCCTACTATTGGGAGTAAGCATCTATTTTATTGTCCAATATTTTACTAAAGATATTGCGGTATTTGCGGCACTATTCGGTAGTTTTTTCATTCTTTTTTGGCTAATTTTTTTTAAGAAAAAAACAACGATTTCATACATTCATCGACATTATCCAGAAACAGAGTTTAGCTTAGAGTTGCTCAACAAATCGACACTCAGTATTGCAGAAACGCTCCAATTAGAACGATTGGAAGAATATTTTCCCAAAAAAATCAAATGGACTTTTGATAAATCTATCCTCAATTATGGCATTTTTTTTATATTTTCCTTAGCTTTTTATTGGTCTGTACCCTATTTAAAGCAAAAAAAGAATCAATTATTTACAAACAACATTCTACCAACCAACGATAAAAAACAGAGTTTTCTTGTTGATTTATCAGATATACAAGTGGTGATTACCCCTCCAAAATACACCAATCTGCCAACCAATGAAAGCGATAATTTCAATATTTCTTGCTTGACGGGGTCGCAGATTGAGTGGAAGTTATCCTTTGCCAATAGCCAAAATCTCCGAGTGGTATTTGTGAATAATAGAAATGAAAAACTAGATTTCAAGAAAAAAGATAACTTTTTTATACTGACTGACCAAGTTATCGGTTCGGGTTTTTATTCTATCAAAGCCTATTGGAAAGATTCTTTGGCGTACGAATCTGAGTTTTATAGACTTGAAGCCATTCGGGATGAAGCCCCTGTAATAGAACCTTTATCGAAAGAACTTTATCAAATACATTACCTGAAGGACTCTAAAAACTTAAAGATTTCTGCCAAAATATCAGACGATTTCATGGTTAAAGAGGCTTACATTGTTGCAACTTTAGCAAGAGGCTCTGGCGAGAACGTCAAATTCAGAGAAATGAAAATTCCAATAAGTGAAAAGAACTTTCATACACAAGCCATTACCCAAGAAATACAATTAAATACACTCCATTTTTCTCCAGGAGATGAGCTATACTATCATTGGGAAGCTGTTGATAATAAAACACCAGACGCCAATCTTAGTTTATCAGATACCTATTTTTTGGTCTATAAAGATACCGCTCGGGTAGAAGATGCAGAGTTGGCAACCATGGCAATGAATATCATGCCCGAATATTTTAGAAGCCAAAGGCAAATCATCATTGATACCGAAAAACTCATTGCCAAAAGAAATAAAATCCCTGCTCAATCTTTCAACAGCATTTCTAATGAAATTGGATTCGACCAAAAAGCACTTCGCTTGCGATACGGACAATATTTAGGCGAAGAAAATGAAGGGGCTATTGGAGCTACCAATGCTTTACCAGAAAATGTGGATAACAATGTGGATATGTTGAAAAGTTTTCGACACGACCACGATGAAGGAGAACATGAACACGACCATGAAGAAAAAAAAGAACACAATCATTCCGAAAAAGCAGATAACTCCAAAGATGGCGGTGTAGCAGAGCTATTGGCAGATTATGTACATAGCCATGACGATGGAGAATTGAACACTTACTACGAAAAATCAACAAAATCTCTTTTGAAAATGGCATTGGAACAAATGTGGCAATCTGAATTGCATTTACGTCTGTACGAACCAGAAAAAGCCATTCCTTTTGAGAAAAAAGCATTGGAATATTTGAAAAATGCCCAACAAAAAGCCCGTACTTTTGTCAAAAAAACAAGTTTTTCTCCCCCGCCAATCAAGGAAAAAGAAAAACGTTTTTCGGGAGAATTGACTAAGTTCAATGCTTCATTTACACACGAGAAAACACTTTCTTCTACTGAATTAGAAAATCTGATAGCAGAAGTATTAGGTTTGGTACAATTTCCGTCTTTGAGTCAAGCTCAAAAACAAAAAGTATTGCTACTCGGAAACTACTTAGGGGAAAGAGCAATTCAAGGTAAACTTAGCCATTGGAAATCCCTCTCATATCTTCAAAAAGTAGTTAATAATCAATCTCTCAACAACACTGAAAAAGCACAACTGACGAGCTTATTGTATAAAATAATTGAGCCAGATATTCCTAATCAACCGAAAGGCAAATCACAAAGTACTTTAGGGAATACAAAACTAGAAAATGCTTTTTGGAAAAATATTAATCGATAAAAAATGCTTGAATACATTGAAATATTGATAACAAACTACCGCCACCCGATACTTTCTATCGGATTAGGGATTCTTTTTTTAACACAATTTTTGGCATTTTGGAAGAAAAGAAACTTTTCCAAGTCGAAAATTACCCTAAATGGTTCTTTGCTGATACTGGTCGCTTTATATATTTTTCAGCCCTCTTGGAAAAAAGAAATCAATACCCAAAAAGTATTGATTATTGCAGATACCATTGGCACTCCAGACATTCAAAAAGTACAAGACAGCTTACACATTACCGAAACTTTCGATGCCGAAACGTTTAGGAAAACAATGATAGAAAACCAAAATTTTATCGAAAAGCTAGGTAAAATATATATTTTCGGACAAAATATTGACTCAAGTTCTCTACATCTTTTAGCCAATCACTCTCTCAGTTGGATTCCTTTTTTCAAACCAAAAGAATTACAAGATATTAGTTGGGAAGCAGTAAATTATCAAGGAGAAATTCAGAGAGTAGAGGGCAAAATCAAATTGGACAAGCCAGAGATGCTATATTTGAAGCTAGGAAATACAAGCCTCGACAGCCTTTCACTCCCTAAAGGAATTTCTAGTTTTGTACTTAAATCCCCTATTGCCTCTATCGGAAAAGTGAAGTACGAGCTGAAACTAAACAACGACCTCTTGCACGAAATTATATTTTTCTCAATCAAGCCACAGCCTCTTTCAATCTTATTTGTACAAAGCAATGCAGATTTTGAAAATAAAACATTGTCAGATTTTTGGGCAAAAAAAGGGCATCACCTCACCAATATTGTTCAGATATCCAAAGAGAATAACAGTACTTTTTTCGCAAACAAAGCCAAAGAGATGGAAGCAGAAATCATTGTTTGTGATGCCGAAAAAGCCAATCATGAACTAATCAACAAAAGCTTTCAAAACGGAAAAAGTATATTGTTTACTAATATTTCTAAGCCCAATGAGTTCATTGGCTATCTTAATAATCGTTTTAATACGAAATTTCAGATAAAATCTTTGGCAAAGGAATCTCAAAAAGAAGAAACGGCAAGCTTTAGTGATGCTATTATAGAAGCCCCTTTTCAAGAATCATTGGATAACTACCCCATTGCGGTGCAACAAAACTCAAGCAAAATTGGAATCAATCTCGTCAGCCAAACATTTCCGCTTCTTTTATCAGGTGATAGTATGGCTTACTCCAACATTTGGATGCACACCTTAGAGCTTCTAAAACCCGAAACTACCGAACGCATCAGCATAAAAGCTCCAATATTTGTGAATAGACGAAGCATCATTCAATGGAAAAGCAAATTTTCTCAAAAATCACTAACAATAGATTCCGATAAAATCCAAAGCGAATCCTCCGTCATCAACGAAACAAAGCACGACTATCCCTATTTCTTTCGGAGTGTAGGCTGGCATACTTTACAAGATAGCATTTCTATCTATATTGCTGATAATCAATCAACTATTGCCAAATCAAAGATAATTGAATCCTATCTTTCTGGAGATTCCTACCAAGAAACAACAAGCAAACAAGCTATTGAGCAAAAGCTCTCAGAAACAATTTGGTTGGGGCTATTTTTATTTTGTTTAATTTTACTTTGGCTTGAACCAAAACTGAATATTGGCTAAAGTATAAGAGAGTTTGGATAATCTTTGGAAATTCAAACATTTTGAAACTAGGCAGCAAAACTATGTTTTTCCTATTTTTGGATAAAAACAAGAAAAACATAGTTTTGCCACCATTACAAGGAGCTAAGAATTTGCTTTAAAACAGCCTGAGCAGACCATTCTCGATTGGCAGCTTGCTGAATGACAGCCGAATGATTATCTAGTACGGCATCAGAGACCTTCAGGTTACGTCTTACTGGTAAGCAGTGCATGAAAATTCCGTGATTGGTCAAAGCCATTTTATTTTCATCTATTTTCCAAGAAGGGTCTTGGGTCAATATTTGTCCATAATGGCTATAAGATGACCAATTCTTGCCATATACAAAATCAGCATCTTTCAGGGCTTCATTTTGATTATGTATCACTTTTGCATTTCCAACGACATGAGCAGGCAACTCATACCCTTCGGGATGAGTAATAACAAATTCATAATCTGTCTGATTGACCCATTCTGCAAAGGAATTTGCTACGGCTTGTGGAAGCGGCTTAAAATGAGGCAACCAAGTCAAAACAACTTTTGGACGTGCTGTTTGTTTCAATTCTTCAATGGTAATCAAATCTGCCAAAGATTGACAAGGATGTCTGGTGGCAGATTCCAAATTAACAATTGGCACACCAGCATATTTCTTAAATTTTTCCATGACAGATTCAGAATAATCTGTCGCCCTGTCTTTTAGTCCAGCAAATGCCCGAACAGCGATGATGTCACAATAACTGCCAATGACAGCCGCCGCTTCTTTGATATGTTCTGCTTTATCTCCATCCATGATAACCCCATCTTCCAATTCGAGCTGCCAGCTATCTTGACCAACATTCATAACCATGACATTCATACCCAAATTTTGAGCAGCTTTTTGTGTGCTAAGCCTTGTTCTTAGGCTTTGATTAAAAAAAATCAAGCCGATGGTTTTGTTTTTTCCTAAGTGTTGGTCGGCAAAGGGTTGTGCTTTCTGTTGGATTCCTTCCTGCACCAATGCACGAATATCCTTTACGTCTTCAAGCGAGATAAAATGTTTCATTCTTTTGATTAAATAAGGCCATTTGAAGACCCAACTATATTTACAATTAACTATATAAAACAGCCCTATCCACTTTGGCAGGCAGAGGGCCAAGGGTTGTCAATTTTAATACTGCAATATTAGCAGCGGCTTTGGCACAAGTTTCTATGTCTTTTTCTTCCAACAATGCAGTAAGAAATCCCGACCAATAAGAATCTCCCGCCCCGGTGGCATCAACTACTTCGATGTTGCGGGCAGGGATATTCAAGGTATTTTTGCCAAAATCATCAGATATGATACTTCCCTTACCTCCCAAAGTGAAGCATACCAAACGAGCACCCATCCGATGTAAATCAGCGATGACCTCTTCGGGCTGAACGGGTCGTCCATACAACCTTTCGGCATCGTCTTCGCTCATTTTTGCCAATGCCCCTTTCTTTAGATATTCTTCTATCACTTTCCAGGCCTCTTCCCGATTAGGCCAAATACTCGGAGCATAGTTCAAATCAATACTCAAACGACATCCCGCTTGGCTAGCTCTGGCAGCTGCTTCTATGATAGAGCTTTGAGCAGGATTTCTACTTAAAGCAAAGCAGGTTGTATGAAATACGGCACATGCTGCCAATAATTCATCAGAAATATGATTGGGCAATATCATTCGGTCGGCAGTACGATAAGCAATAAAATCAGGAGTAGCTTTCGAGCGAGCCACCACTACTATGCTGGATGGCTCGGCAGAATCTATGGCGATAAATTGCGTATCCACTCCAGTTTCTTTCACTTGGTCAATCAAATACTTTCCTAAATTGTCATTTCCGACACAAGAAACAATGGCGGTATTATTCCCTAATCTTGCCATATTAGCAGCCAAATTAGAAGGACTTCCCCCTTGAAAACGCTGAAATTTCTCTGTTGTTTCGATGCTTTCAGCAATTTCGATTCCGATAAAATCAGCCAATAGCTCTCCTACGGCTAATAATGCGTATTTACGATTCATAAGTTAAAGATTTTTGCAAAGATTAAAATATTTTCGAATGATAGAAATAATGTATAAATATTTTTTTTAAGACCTTTTTAATAGTCAATTTGACTTTTATTATTCAAATAAAAGTCAAATTAATTATTAATCATGATATAGAAAATACCTGATTACCATGCAATGATTAAACAAATCAAAACAACCATTTTTTTCCAATTCGATAGAGAGGATAGCTAATCAGTAGAAATATCAAAGCATACTGTGTGCTGTGAATGTCCTGAACAACAGCTCCTATCAGAAAAAACAGAGAGACAATGATGAGCAAAATCGGCACAAAAGGATAAGCAATTACCCGATACGGACGAGATAAATTAGGCTCTTTCATTCTCAATCGAATAACCGAAGCAAAACCAGCGGCATACGTCAAGACAAAGAAAAAGACCGCAATATCCGACAATCGCTCACAAGTATCTTTCCCACTGATAATCAACAAGATAGACAAAATCCCTGTCAGCGGCATGGCAAAAGCCGGCGTTCCTCCTTTATTTACTTTTCGAGCTGTTTTAAAAAAAAGAGCATCTTTACTCATGGAATAAATAACCCTCGGAGCAAACATAATTTGGGCATTGAGCATTCCTAAGATAGAAATCATCAAGAAGAAAGTAATGATTTTTGCAGATTTTGCCCCAAATATCATTTGAATAGCATCGGCAGCCGCCAATTTTGAATGGCTGAGAGTCTCGATAGGCATGATGTATAAAATAGCAAGATTGACCAGCAAATAAATAGAAATAACCACCAATACCCCTGTAATCATCGATTTGGGAAGATTATTGACAGGGTCGGTATTTTCTTCAGTAAAATAAGCCGCAGTATGCCATCCATCAAAAGTATAAAATACTTGTTGCAAAGCAATAATCAAGCCAGTAAACAAAGCAGGCCCCGAAACTCTCAGGGTAGTTTGTTGTAATTCTTGTGTGGTCGTTTCTCCCCCAAACCAAAAACATACTCCTACAAATATTATCAAGCCAACAGCCTTTAAAAAAGACATGATTTCTTGTGATTTCCCAGCAGATTTAGTTCCAAGCCAATGAAAACCCATCAACAAAATCAAGATAAAGATAGCCATTCCTCGAATCCAAGCCTCGGTATTGGGCCAAATTAATGCGATGTATTCACTCATGGTGTAAGCACCAAACCCCAACGCCGCAACAGTACCAAACCAGCTCGTAATGCCTGTTACAAATCCAACATAATCGCCGAATGCTCGTCGGGCATATACATACCACGCCCCAGCCCTAGGAATAGAGACCCCCAATTCGATGGTACACAATACCCCCAAAAAAGCATATATACTTACTAATATCCAAACTAAGATAATCAAAGATGGGTCGCCCAATTGAGCGGCAATCGGTCCGGGTTTACGTAAAATACCTGTACCTATGGTACCTCCGATAGTCACGGCAATCCCAAAGCCCACGCCTAATAATTGAAGTAATTTATTGGATTCTTCTGTTTTTGATTGGTTAAGATTCATTGCTTGTTTCATGATATGAAAGAACGAAGATAAACAATTGAGAAGAAAACACCAACGAATGTTAAAAATTGCCATGTCTATTAAATAATAAAAGTGGTCATCATCTGACCACTTCCCCTATTTTTAACTCAAAAGTAAGAATAAAAGAATCTTTTAGACTTAAACTTATTAAACAAAACTACGACAATATATTTTAAATGCTTGGTTTTATAAAAATTCCCGATTCTTGGAAAAATCCATAATACACCAATATATTTTTATCTTTTTCAGAAAAACAAATCTATAAAATCCGGAGTAGGTTGATTTTGTTGTTTCAACCCACCCGGAAATTAATTATTTTTCATCATAGGTTAATCAATTCTAAATAACAATGCAAATATATGCAATTTTTTTGAAACATTGCAAGTATTATTTGCAAAAATTTGCAATCTTTGTCTTATGAAATTGCAACAATATGCTTAAAGAAGAAAGACAGAAGCTTATCCTAGAAAAACTCAATACAGAAAAAAAAATAAACTTTGTGGAATTGGGACAATTCCTGAATGTTTCTTATGATAGTATTCGCCGAGATATCATCGAATTGGAGGACAAAGGTTTTCTTAAAAAAGTTCATGGTGGTGCCGTTGCGAATGCCTATCTTTCTGTATTAAGAACCAATCATCGCCATTCGAATAAAAGTGAGGATTTGGCTATTATTGCTAAAAAAGCATTGAAATTGTTTGAAAATCGGCAAACAATTATCATGGATGGCGGAACGACCAATTTTTTCATTGCCGAACAATTGCCCAAAACATTAGAGGCAACCATCATCACCAATAGCCCTGCATTGGCGATGTCGTTGAATGAACATCCGAAAATTGAAGTAATTTTGCTAGGAGGCAGTTATTTTAAACGCTATCAAATTACCTTGGGTAGTGAAGTATCGAGGCAACTCGAACACATCAACGCAGATCTGTATTTTATGGGGGTGAATGGGGTTCATCCGACTAGAGGGCTGAATATCAGGCACTACGAAGAATCCCTGATTAAACAAAAAATGATGCAGGCTTCTCGAAAAGTAGTTTGTTGCATCATCGAAGAAAAAATTAATGTACAGGAAACTTATAAAGTCTGCGACATTCATCAAATTGATTTGATGATTACCAATCTAAAACCCAATGACCCAATTTTGAATGATTTCCATCAAATTGGAGTAGAAATACTATAAAAACTCCCTTTCTTTGTCTTTAATATTAAACTAGAATGACATTGACGATGAATTATCCATATAAAATCACTCATTTTTTATATGGATAATTTCAATTTTTAGCAAAATGTAGCAAAGATCTGCTTACGATTCTCGCTCAATTAATTGCTTGATGAGTGCAACCAAAGACTGCTTTCGTTCGAACGAAGCATTCAGCTTATCTAAATCTGCTAAACTTGTATCAAAAAAAACATTCATTTTAGCTTCTGCTTGTTCTCTAATACCCAAGGAATCATAAATATTTCGTACCGCTTCGACTTTTTCATTTTTGTCAAACTCTTTTAAATTGAGCCAATAATGCAAATCCCCATCCATTCCTTGTTGTTTGGCTATATCCAGAGCCCGAATTAGCAACCAAGTTTTTTTATTTTCGATGATATCCCCACCGACTTGTTTGCCAAATTTCTCTGGGTCACCATAAACATCCAAAATATCATCTTTTAATTGAAATCCAATACCTGCATTTACCCCAATTTTATAGAGCAATTGCACAGACTCCTCATCCGCTTTTCCAATGATTCCACCTAATTCCAAAGCAAACCCAAGCAATACCGAAGTTTTGAGTCGAATCATATTGATATAATCCTCTTCTGTTACCTCCATTATTGATGCAAAATTCATATCGAATTGTTGCCCTTCGCAAACTTCAGCCGCTGTTCGATTGAATCGTCGGATGACCTGCTTGAAAATATCCTCTTGTACATGCGTGAGCAACTCATACGCACAAACCAACATCACATCCCCCGATAGAATGGCGATATTTTGATTCCATTTTTCATGGACAGTAGGTTTTCCACGACGGAGAGGGGCAGCATCCATGATGTCGTCGTGCATAAGCGTAAAATTATGAAACACTTCTACCCCAAGTGCAGGCTTAATTGCTTTTTCCCAATCATCAGTGAAAATACTTGTTGCCATAACCGTAAGAAGCGGACGCATTTTTTTTCCGCCCAAAGACATTAAATAGCGGATAGGCTCGTACAATTCTTGGGGAGATTCTCCATAAACTGTTTTTGAACTTTCTTCTTGAATTGCTTGTAAAAATTTCTCTAAAGCCATGATGTCGTAAAGAGGACGAAATAAATATTAGTTTTGTAGCTTAACGTTTCAAACAAATGAATTGTTTTGATTTCGAGAAACTTTCAAAAATTCATGTCATAATTTAATCGTAAAGAAAAACATGGAAAAGGCATCACTCGAAAATGAAGTATCATGATACAAAAGAGAGGCTGTCCTATGAAAGAACAGCCTCTTTTATCAAGTGTTTTTATAAAACTACACTTTGATTTCTACATCCACACCACTTGGTAGCTCCAATTTCATCAAAGCATCTACAGTTTTCGGACTTGCCGAATAAATGTCGATAAGACGTTTGTAAGTACACAACTGGAATTGCTCACGAGCTTTTTTGTTTACGTGAGGAGATTTCAAAACCGTGAAAATTTCTTTACGAGTAGGCAATGGAATTGGACCACTGATTACCGCACCGGTAGATTTTACCGCTTTCACAATTCTCTCAGCCGATTTGTCCACTAAATTGTGGTCAAATGACTTTAATTTGATTCTGATTTTTTGTGACATTATTGGTTCAAAAAATTAAAATTTGAAAAATTGCTTCATCGAAAGAACCATTTGCTTCGATGACACATCGATACCTTTATATCGAGGTGCAAAATTACGAATTTATTTTTGATTTACAAAAGGGAGTTTTCTGGTTTTCCTCCCAATTTATATGGATAATCGGTGGTATAATGCAATCCACGGCTTTCTTTTCTTTTCATGGCACATTTGATAACCAATTCAGCACACTGTATCAAGTTTCTCAATTCACATAATTTCATGGAGAGTTTGGTTTTTTTATAAAACTCTTCTGTTTCTTGTTTCAATAAATTGAGGCGTCGCATGGCTCTTTCCAAACGAAAATCCGAACGAACGATACCCACATAATCCGACATCATTCGCTGAAGTTCTCTTAAATTATGCGTAACTAAGATTTCTTCATTGGATTGTTCTGTGCCAAATTCGTTCCAATCAGGCACATTTTCTTGAAAGACAAACGAGTCAAATGAATCGAGAGCAATTTGAGCAATTCTATTGCCAAAGACCGCTGCTTCTAAAAGAGAATTAGACGCCAAGCGATTGGCACCATGTAAGCCTGTCGAAGAACATTCTCCACAAGCAAATAATTGATTGATGGTCGAACGCCCAAACTCATCTACCAAAATCCCCCCACACAAATAATGAGCTGCCGGAACGACCGGAATTTGGTCTTTGGTAATATCTATCCCGATGCTTAGACATTTCTGATAAATATTCGGGAAGTGTTGTAAAATCAGTTCTTTAGGTTTGAAAGAAATATCCAAAAAGACATGGTCATCGCCAGTTTTTTTCATTTCTGCATCAATCGAACGAGCCACAATATCTCTTGGGGCAAGCGAACCCCTAGAATCATAGTGATGCATAAACTCTTCCCCTTTCTTATTTTTAAGCACACCACCCTCACCACGCACAGCCTCCGTTATCAAAAAACTTGGATATTCTCCTGGGTTATATAATGAAGTCGGGTGAAATTGTATCATTTCCATGTCTCTCACCCTTCCCTTTGCTCGATACACCATGGCAATTCCGTCGCCTGTGGCAATCACCGGATTGGTAGTTGCGGCATAGATATTTCCTGCTCCACCCGATGCCATCAATGTCATCTTGGATAATATGGTTTCTACCATTCCACTCTCAAGATTGAGAGCATAAACCCCATAACAAGTGACATCATCCGTGCCTCGATTTACTTCTACCCCCAAATGATGCTGGGTGATTATTTCTACGGCATAATAATGAGTTAAGATTTCGATATTTGGATTACTATTGGCTTGCTCCAACAATGCCCTTTCGATTTCTTTTCCCGTAATATCTTTGTAATGTAGAATTCTTTTGGCAGAGTGTCCGCCTTCTCTCGTCAAATCATATTCTCCATCGTGTTTATCAAAATTAGTTCCATATTCTATCAGCTCATCAATTCTTGCAGGGCCCTCTTTGACGACAATTTCTACAATTTTCCTATCACACAATCCGTCTCCGGCAATGAGCGTGTCGTTGATATGTTTATCAAATGAATCTGTATTCCTATCAAAAACTGCCGCAATCCCACCCTGAGCATATTTGGTATTTGTCTCATCGGCATCTACTTTGGTCAGTACCAATACTTTCCCTTTTTCGGCGGCTTTTAGAGCAAAACTCAAGCCCGCTATTCCCGAACCAATTACTAAAAAATCAACTTTTTGCATACAAATTCAAACATAAAATTACCGAGAATACTTCCCGAAAAAAACCGCCGTTAAAGATTGAAGAAAGAATGAATTAATTTTTCTCCCAATTTAGCGAACGTTTAATTGCTTTTTTCCAGCCTAAATATAGTTTTTTTCTTTCAGCAAGTTTCATTTTAGGCTTCCAAATTTTATCAATCCCCCAATTTGATAATAAATCCTCCGTATTTGTCCAATAACCGACTGCCATTCCTGCTGCATAAGCTGCTCCTAAAGCAGTAGTTTCTATCATTTTCGGACGAATCACTGGCACTTTCAGCATATCTGCTTGAAATTGCATCAAAAGTTCATTGACGACCATCCCTCCATCAACCCTCAAAGAAGAAACTGCAATATTAGCATCTTTTTCCATTGCTTCCAATACATCTCGGGTTTGGTAAGCAGTTGCCTCAAGAACCGCTCTAGCGATATGACCTTTATTGACATAGCGTGTCAAACCTGCAATAACACCTCGAGCGGAAGATTCCCAATAAGGAGCATATAGACCCGAAAATGCCGGCACAAAATACGCCCCCCCATTGTCTTCGACAGTTTTTGCCAAAGGCTCGATGTCTGAGCTTTTTTCAATCATTCCCATGTTGTCTCGCATCCATTGAACCAAAGCCCCTGCAATGGCAACAGACCCTTCCAAGGCATAATGTACTTGTTGGTTTTCGAATTGATATGCAACCGTTGACAATAATCCATGTTTCGACGGAACTAGCTCTGTACCAGTATTCATGAGCATAAAACATCCTGTTCCATACGTATTTTTTGCTTCTCCTGGCTTGAAACAAGTTTGTCCTACCAAAGCGGCTTGTTGGTCGCCCAAGATACCTGCCAAAGGAACACCATGCAATGGTTCGGCAGTAATTTTTCCATAAACTTTGCTACTAGGCTCGATTTTAGGCAACATCTTTAGCGGAATATTCAGGATACTTGCTAACTCTTCATCCCATTGGACAGTCTCGAGATTCATTAATTGTGTCCGACTAGCATTTGTAACATCAGTAATATGCAAACCACCATTGACACCACCCGTCAGGTGCCAAATCAGAAAAGTGTCCATGTTTCCAAATAAAGCAATTCCTTTTTCGGCATCTTCTCTTGCCCCTGGCACATTATCCAAAATCCATTTTATTTTTAAGCCACTGAAATAGGTCGCCAATGGAAGTCCAGTTCTATCTTGAAAAAATTGTGAACCATGGCTTTTGCTTAGAATATTCACATCCTCCCCTACACGGGTATCTTGCCAAACAATGGCATTATAATATGGTTGTCCTGTCTGTTTATTCCAAACAAGTGTTGTCTCCCTTTGATTAGTAATGCCACAAGCCGCAATTTGACTAATTTCGATGCTTTTTTCAATTCGAGCCAAAGCAATTACTTCTAGGGTATTTTTCCAAATCTCTTCCGAATTATGCTCTACCCAACCCGGTTTGGGATAAATCTGCTCATGCTCTTTCTGTGAAACTGCAATTATTTTTCCTTCTTTGTTGAAAATAATACAACGGGTACTGGTTGTTCCTTGATCGATGGATGCAATGTATTTCATTTGCTTATTGATATGTTAAAGGTTGAATTTTTATCAAATATAGGAATAAAAATGATTGACCAAATGGCAAATGTATAATTGTTGATGATTTTCAATAGAAAAAACAAAGCCTAGCCACCAATCAACTTAAACCCCTCACCGTGCATATTCATTAATTGAATAGAAGTGTCTTCTCTAAGGTGTTTTCTTAGCTTCGTAACATACACATCCATACTTCGGGCATTAAAATAAGAATCATCACCCCAAATCAGTTTAAGAGCAAAACTTCTATTGACTGCCTGATTTTTATTTTGGCACAATAGCTTCAGTAATTCAGCTTCTTTGGTTGTCAATTTACTTATCTTATCCTCTATTTGTAAAGTATGTTGTTGGGCATTAAATATATATTTGCCAATTTCATACAAAAATATAGGGTTCTCTAGCTCTTGTTTATGAATCCTTCTCAAAATAGCTTTCATGCGTAAGAGTAACTCTTCCATACTGAACGGCTTCGTCATATAATCGTCCGCACCTGCCTTAAATCCTTGAATGGTATCTTCTTGCATAGATTTGGCTGTCAAGAAAATAATGGGTATTTGTGCATCTTTCATTCTGATTTCTTTTGCTAATGAGAAACCATCTTTTTTGGGCATCATGACATCCAAAATACATAAATCGTATTGCTTATCGAAGAAAAACCGTAATCCTTCTTCGCCATTTTTTGCTAAATCTGTCTGATAGCCTTTTGCCTCCAAATATTCTTGCAATAAAATTCCCAAGTTTGGGTCGTCTTCTGTCAATAAAATTTTTATCATATAAAATAGTTTCAAGCGTCGAAAAATACTTCAAAAGTACTACCTTCTCCAATTTTGCTTTGTACAGCTATTTGTCCACCATGCAGTTCTACCATTTTTTTTACATAGCTCAAGCCTAAACCAAATCCTTTGACATCATGTAGGTTTCCGGTGGGAACTCTATAAAATTTCTCAAAAATTCGAGCCAATTGCTCTGTTGTCATTCCAATGCCCTTATCCGAAATTTGAATAGTAATCTTTTTACCGATGTTTTGGGTAACAATGCAGATGTCGGGTTTCTCGGCAGCATATTTAATGGCATTGTCCAATAAATTGAAAATGATATTGGTCAAATGTACCTCATCTGCTTGCATCTGTGGATTTTGAGCGTCGAGTCTAAGCTGTACTTTCCCTGACTTTTGCTCTATTTGTACTGCCAAATTGGTCAATACTTGCTCAATTATTCCATGTATATTCACTTTCTCTAATCGTAGCTTCACTTCTCCTTTATCCAATAATGCCATCTGAAGTACTTTCTCGACCTGTAGCCCCAATCGACTATTTTCGTCTTGGATGATACTTAAATATCGATTTAGCTTTGTTGATTCCTGTATCAATTCTTTATCTTTCATCACTTCCACTGCCAACGAAATGGTAGAAATAGGCGTTTTGAACTCATGGGTCATGTTGTTGATGAAGTCGTTTTTGATATCAGCCAGTTCTTTCTGTTTTAACATCGTTTGAATTGAGCCATAAAATACACCACCAACCATCAAAATCAACATCAACGAACTTAGAAATACCAACCAAAGGTTTCTTATTATGAATCCCTTTGTATCTGGGAATAATACATACAAAAAATGGCTTTGGGGTTGTATATCATTCGGAAATAATAGAACTTTATAAGCATTATTGAGCAATTCTTGGGGTAAAGGATTCTTAAACGAAGAAAACAATAAATTGGTGTTGGATTTAACGCCATATTCGTATGGGATGGTAATTCCTCTATTTTGAAATTCTTTCTTCAATAAGGTATCCAGCATTGTCTTGTTCAGACGTTCTCCGATGGCTCTTTTTATCTGAATGGCGTTGGTCAAAACATCTTTCACTAACTCTGCTTTGTTTTGGGTTCTTTCTAATCGGGTATGGAAAGTTTTATGAGGTCTTTTGACATGAATTTCAAGGGGTCTGTCTGTTTGATTGAATTTATTTTCTTTCCAATCCAAAGAATCTTCCAGTGTGTTTTGCTTGATATTAATGTACAAATCTACATATTGGTCTTGTTTGGGATGACCAGCAGGAATAGCTTCTTTCAGCCACAACCATTTTTTGTCGGATACATGCCTACTTCGTGTGAGATGGCTAGGGCGATGACTTAAACCTTGTATTTCCCGATCAATCATCTCTGATACCGCTTGAATATTGGCTTGGTGAACTTCTAGTGCTGCAATATTCGGATAGGGAAAATCCCATACTTGTTCCTCCAAATCATCAGGTTTGAATGGGGGTAAATTCGGGGCTTCTATCTCCATGTGTCCCTCAATGGCATAATCTTTTGACGCAGACTCTTGCTTTTTATCTACTAATATTTGTAAAACAGCCTTATGATTCGATTGTGTTTCTGTGATTGTTGCGTTTTTTGATGGACGGAAATTATTGTTTTGAGCCAAATGTTCTTTTTTATTTTGTATGCTCAATTGTCGTTTGGTTAAAAATATGACTTCTTGTTTTTCGATTTGGCGAATAGCCGATTGCATCGACTCATAAACATCTCGGTCGAATTGTTCCTTTTTTACATCGATGGCATTTTTAATCCAATACCATTGTAAAGCTATTAATCCGACCAAAGCAAGCAACATCGGAATAATGATATTTTTGAACTTCATTGTTTATCAAGAATCTATGTATTTAGGTATCTAAAACAACGAAATTAAGGGCTTTTTATTGAATTGATAAGTTTTTAACAATATTTAACATCATTTTATTGATGAACCTCAAGCATCAAATGTAAACGTCAGTCCGATTTTAATAAAATCACATCACTTTTACTCAAAACGGCTTCATTAATGTAAGGAATGATGCTTTGAACTAAAATATTTCAAAGCATCATTCATATTTCAGAATCCATTTTTAATGCGAGTATTTAAAATACAATTGTTTTCAAAAAATAACTATAAATCCATGATTTCTCAAGCCATGCCTAATCATTTTATTGGATAAATCGTTTATTTTTATTTGGATATTTCTATTTTTTTATCAGTAAAAACTACCTTTATACGGTCATTTTTCTTTACTTTTTTTACAAACTCAATCCATTCTTTATAATCTGAAGATTGGAATAAACCGCCAGATAATCGGATTCGTCGATTGTATATCAATGTATGATTTTCAAAACTTAGCCACGATTGGTATTCACCAAATTTTGAAGAGAATTTGGTCTGTTGCGGTAGATATTCTATGTTTAGATTTTGAGGTAATTCAAATACAATTGAGTCAAAGTCCTGAAAATTATAGATATTTACATTAAGAAACAAATTAGCATTTCTATCTTGTTCTTCTAATGGAACTTCAAAAAAGCTCGACATCAAATTGGGGTTGAGAAAGTATCGAGAGCCACTTTTCGAAAGGAGTTTAGTTGCTTTTAAACGAAGTTTTTCTTCAATCGCTGGTATATTCCCTGGAATTTCTCCATAAGAAAGCTGTTCGATAGCAAAACTCGGAATAGGTATTCGCTTCGATAGCCATTCTTTTTGTTCCTCTGGACTCATTGTTTTCGTCACCTGAAACCTCGTTTCCTGCTGAATACCCGTATAATTGGTCTGTAATTGCACCATTCCATCCCCATTTGAATCTATACGAACAGTCCCTTTCCGAATTTGAGCATTATCTTCAGAAGAATAGCTTTTGGTGTTTACCAATTTTCCTCCTCCTTGCATGACAAGCAAAGCTTGTCGATTGCCCGTAAAACTCCCCAAATATCCAAAAGGATTCGTCTGATTCGTACATTCCAGCCAAATAGTATCTTTTGCCATTGGCACACAAGTAATCACATGATTGAACTGCATGTTGGCAAAATCTTGATAGACTGGTTTCGTATCTATTCCAGCATAAATTAAAGCCTGAAACGACTGAATACCTGCTTCTGTTAAAAGAGCAGACATATAATTAGACAATGCTTTGCAATCGCCATAACCGTTTTTTGCTACTTCTTTTGCTTCCGTTGTTTGCCAACCACCAATTCCCAATTGTACACTCACATAACGAGTATTGGCTTGTAGGTATTCATACAATTTCTTGATTTTTTCTTTGGGGTCTCGTAGGTTTTTGGTTAGTTCTGTTACTTTTCCTTTTATGTCTTGTGGTAAAATTGCCCTATTTTGATTGAGAAAAGCATAAAATTTACCCAAATCATTCCATGATTTTACAAATCCGTGGTATCCTTCTACTTCAAATTCAATAGGTGCAGTCAGTACTTTAATTTTCCCCTCATTCTTATCGCTGAAATCTTTTTCTTTATGTGCCATTAAATGTTCAATATGCCACTTATGGGTTATTTTATTCCCTTGCTGTTCGGTCTTTACCAGCCCTGGATAATTAATTTCTTTTTTTCGAAACGAAAGCTCCTTGGGTATAACTAATTGTAATTCCGATGATTCTACAGCAGTATTAGAATATAAATTAGGCTCCCAAATTGGGTAAAAAAGCATATTTTTAGACTCCTCTACATAGCTAAACTCAATTGTATAAGGATAATGATATCCTTTTTTCTCAAATGTTGCTATTTTAACTCTGTTATCACCTATATCACTATTGAATGAATTTAGACTATAGTCTTGAATTTCACTATTTTTTAGTTTTCTTAGAAATGCTCCTTTCTCATCATAAATAGCTCCTTCGATTTTTTTTATTTTTGATAGTTTATTGTAAAATGCTTTCAAAAAACCATATTTACTTTCGCCATTTTCATTCAAAATAGTCACCGCCCAATTATGTTGTTCGGTTGCTTCATCGATAGATTCAAGTACAAATATTGTTTCATCGAAACGTACAATTGCATCAGAATTGGCTAATAATTCTTGGGGGATTTTATCAACGCTATATTTTTGAGAAAACGACTGATAAGAGAAAAAATATAGACAATATAAAAAAATGTATTTCATCGCTCGTGAATGGGATTTATTTTTTCTTTAAGACTACTTGCTCGGAGTGTTTTTCAACAATCTTATCATAAAACTGCCTCAGCTTATCATATTCTTCGCTTAAATAAAATATTTTTTTAATATTTATTTTACTAGTCACTTGAAGTTTACCGTCTGAAATACTTGATATATATGTAAATTTACCTTCGTTGTTTGGCAAGCTTACTGAAATATTTTTCGGCACTTCCGCAACGACATATCCCGGAGGAATTGTTAGATTGAGATAAAAACTCACCTCTACCGGTTTTGCAAAATCAACAGGATACTCTCGTCTCAGGCTTTTGAAAGGATTGGTATCAACTTTGCTATCCAACAGCATTGGATTGAAATAAATAATGTCTGCCTCTGAGTTTTCTTGTTCAGATGAGAACAAATAACTCATTTTTATATTTTCATCAACATTTTCTATTTCTTCAAATAGTACATTGCTAATGTCCCATTCCGAAAGCTCTTTCTTGATATTAGCAATGAATTTATCTTGCCCTACTTCTTTCAATTTTTCTCGAAAATTACTCGCCACATAGCCTCCCCCTAAATAGTTATATTTCCCATTTATTTTATTATCCTTAATCGATACATCAAACATTCTCATTTCTTGATATTTTTCAAGAGGGCTAATCGTGACAAACCTTGATTTTTTTCTGCTGATAAGTCTTCCTATGCCATTTAAACAATCTTCGGGCAATACGCCCAATTTATTATAAGGATTGGTGACATCAACCAGCCACTCTTGTCCATTCATCTGAATATGGGCAACGGTATAATTAAACCTATCAAGCAAGGCATGCTCTTTTTCGATACGCCCATGTGAACGTGTACTTAAAATAACAGGATTGGCATCAATATCCACAGCCCTCAACAACGCAATGTACAGCATATTGAGGTCGGTGGCAGTCCCTTTTTTATTTTCATAAACCTTCTTTAATTCATTGCAGTAGATTCCTTTTTCTCCATTCCATTCAAATTGGGAATTGATGAATTGATACGCAAATTTGACCTTTTCAAGGGTATCTTTTTTTAAACTTATCAATGGAATCACATCTTTGATAAAATTTGTGTGTTTTAATCGCAAACAAAAATTTTCATTTTCGAGTAATGTTTTGTCTATATGTTCCCAACTTTCTGTAAAATTTTGAACTGGCTCGTTTGGAAGCATAATACTCGAAAGCTCAAAAGCAATTTTAGAGATATAGTCCTCGGAAGTAGTGATATAGGCTTCGTTTCGGAAAGCAGGTGCATCTTTTACCACAAAATGATAAGTAGTTGAAGGAATATCATGCAAAGAATTCACCCCCATATCAGTTATTTCTCGTCCATTGATATTTTCTGCCAAAGGCAAATATCCTCCCATCATCAGTTTATAGTAAAAAATATTGGGGATGGAGATGTTCAACTCGCTTCGCTTAAATGGTATATTGCCTTGAAAATACCAAGTGCGTGGCTTATCGATTACTTTCATACTCGACACAAGCTGATACTTGTATTCAATGATACTTCCCTCTTTTACATTTGGGAAGGTGATTTTTTTATTGTAATAATTGGTCGTGATTTTTTCTTCAAAAATGTTGCTCTTTTGTACTGCTGTCCTGGAAAGTTGCCCATTTTCTTCGTTGAAAGTCATCCCTTCAAAATTAACAATATACTCAGATTTCCCACCGCCAATGTCAAAATATGGAATTTTAATAGTTGCCCTATCTAATGCGGATTTTTTTAGGATTTTTAGCCGAGTATGGTATTCGGCAATAATTAAAAATCCTCTTTCTCCATTCACATCATAATCAAATCGAATGTCGCCTTTATCAACAAGCACGACCGCTTCTGCTGTGGAGTCCATGGGATATATTTTCATTTGGGCGTCTGGCATGCTGATTGCCCCGAACTTGATTTTAGCATCATTTTGGGCGGTTGATTGTTTAAATGAAAATAAAATAACAATCAATAGAATAGCTATAGCTTTGAATTGCATCATATAATTAGTAAATTTTTGGGACTTTAACCTGAGATTGGGAAGTATTGCTTCCTTGTTTTTGATTTGGCAATAATAAATCAAATATTTTAAAACAACAATAAAATTAGCAATAATATTAATCTCGCTACACAGGTCTTTTTTATATTTTAGTACACAATTTTCATTTTTAACCAATGGAAATTCGTGAAATAAAACTAACTTTACCGTTATTCAACTGATATTTTATTACTAACTACTCATGAAAATCATCCATTGGGGAATTATAGGTCCAGGGAAAATTGCTGATAAATTTGCAAGCGATTTGCTTTCAGTACCGAACACAAAGTTATACGCCATCGCTTCTTCTTCTTCCGAGAGAGCAAAATTTTTTGCAGAAAAATACCATGTTGAGCATCATTTCGACAGTTATGAGGAAATGCTACATTTGCCAAATCTGGATGTTGTATATGTAGCCACTCCGCATACTTTTCATGCCGAACATGCCATTTTGTGCTTAGAAAAAGGTATTCCGGTTTTATGCGAAAAACCTTTCGCCATGAATTTAAGGCAAGTACAAAAGATGATTGATGCAGCACAGCGTCATGATGTTTTTTTGATGGAAGCCATGTGGACAAGGTTTATTCCTGCTATCCAAAAAACATTGGATTTGATTCGTGATGGGGCAATAGGGGAAATCAAAACAATTCATGCTGACTTTGGATTTCCTGCCAATTTCGACCCAAATTCTCGCCTTTTTAACCCAGATTTAGGAGGAGGTGCCTTGTTGGATATTGGCATTTATCCCATTTATCTCAGCTTATTGCTTTTGGGATATCCCATTAAAATCAAGGCTCTTGCTGCCTTCACTCCCACCAACGTTGATGCTACTACAAGCATTTTGTTACAATATAAAAATCAGGCTACTGCTTTACTAAATTGTAGTATTTCTGCTCAAACTCGTACCGAAGCTTTCATCTATGGCGACAAAGGATACATCCAAATAGTGGGCAGATTTATGGAGGCAACACAAATGATACTTAAAAAGAATGATGAAGAGGAACAAGTGTTAATCTTTCCAAGAAAGACTTTCGGGTATAACTTCGAGGCTCAGGAAGTAGTGGAGTGTTTGCTCCAAAATAAGAAAGAAAGCGACCTCATGCCACTGTCGATGAGTGTTAAATTGATAAGTTTATTGGACGATATTAGACAAGAAATCGGATTAATTTATCCCAGAGTTGACTAAAAAGGCATTGGGGGATAAAATATCCCCCGATGAACCTAAACAACTTTTGCTGTGACTAAAAAAAGTTAATTCCTTTAGTTGAAGCACAAAATAAACACTATTTTTCATTTTTTGCAAAATTTGGGAGATAAATCGACATATTTGGCAATTTTGTCTATACAAGGTATTGTTTTGGATTGAATCAAATATATCCATAGACCTCTATTTTTCGCTAAGGAAAGTTATTTTTTAGATTTATTTTTTGAATGATACTCATCATCAAATATTAAAGAAGCAATCCTTCTAAGAAGAGACAATTGTGTATTTCTTTTCTTAAAAAATGAATGGGCTTCAAACACAAAATAAATTTTACAAGTTACTCAATTACAAAATTTAATATTTCAATATTCATTCAAAACCATTTTAAAACGTGAAAAAAAATATCTTTAATGCCTTCATTTTAGGATTTCTGACATTTAATGCCCTGGCACAGACACAAATCACACTCAATACCGATTTGGCAAAAAGCAAAATCAATAAGCACATTTATGGTCATTTTGCAGAACATTTAGGCAGATGTATCTACGGAGGGATTTATGTAGGCGAAAACAACACCAAAATCCCTAATACTGCTGGAGTCCGAAATGATGTCATTCAGGCTCTCCGGGAATTAAAAGTACCTAATCTTCGCTGGCCGGGAGGTTGTTTTGCAGATGCTTATCAGTGGAAAGACGGTATTGGTCCAAAAGAAAATCGTCCCAAAATGGTCAATGTATGGTGGGGTGGAGTAACCGAAGATAATAGTTTCGGTACGCATGATTTTCTCGACCTTTGCGAAAGAATCGGGGCGGAGCCTTATTTGGCTGGAAATGTTGGTAGCGGAACAGTAAAAGACTTGTCCGATTGGGTTACTTATGTGAACCATCCCGGAGGAAGTCCAATGGCGGAATTACGTAAAAAAAATGGCAGAGAAAAGCCTTGGAATGTAAAAATGTGGGGAGTTGGAAACGAAGCATGGGGATGTGGCGGAAATATGACTGCCGACTATTATTCCAATATTTATCGTCAATATGCTACATTTATGACGGGTTGGACCAATGAGGCAAAATTATTTAGAATCGCCTCTGGAGCAAGTGATGGAGAATATGCTTGGACTGAAACACTCATGAAGAACATTCCACACCAAATGGTCGATGGCGTTGCTTTGCATCATTATTCTGTTTTAAGCTGGGAAGAAAAAGGTCCCTCGGTTCATTTCAACCAAGCACAATACTTCAAAACAATGGAAGAAGCTTGGAAAATGGAAGAGTTTGTGACTCGCCACAGCACAATCATGGACAAATATGACCCACAGAAAAAAATAGCCTTGATTGTAGATGAATGGGGAGGATGGTATAATGTGGAGCCAGGCACAAATCCAGGATTTTTGTACCAACAAAATACCATGCGTGATGCCATGATTGCAGGATTAACCCTCAATATATTTAATAATCATGCGGATAGAGTTCGTGGTGCCAATTTAGCACAAATCGTCAATGTTTTACAAGCGGTTATTCTTACAAACGAGGAAAAAATGTTGTTGACTCCCACCTATCACGTCATGAAAATGTATAACGTGCATCAAGATGCAGCACTTATTCCTATTCAGATGGAATCTCCTTCGTACGAATTTGAAGGAAAAAAATTACCGGCAGTTTCGGCATCTGCTTCCAAAGATGCAAACGGTAATGTAAATATTTCCCTGACAAATATCGATTACAGCAAAACACATGAGATTGTATTGCACCTGAGAGGCGAAGATTTCTCTAAAGTTTCGGGACAAATATTAAGTTCTGAAAAAATTAGCGACCACAATACTTTTGAACAGGCAAACAAGGTAAGTATCAAAAATTTTTCGGGAGCTAAATTAGAAAATAGTACCATCAAAATCTCAATACCTGCTTTTTCGGTAGTCGTTTTATCAGTCAAAAAATAACAAAAAAAGGCTGTCGTGAATCACGACAGCCTTCCTAAAGAATTTTAGATACCATTACGCCAACAAACCTGCTTTAAGCATATACTCTGCAATTTGTACAGCATTGGTTGCAGCACCTTTACGCAAATTATCTGCTACAACCCAAAGGTTCAATGTATTTTTTTGAGATTCATCTCTTCTGATACGTCCTACAAATACTTCATCTTTTCCATGCGAGTTAATAGGCATTGGATATACAAAGTTTTTAGGGTCATCTTGCACTATCACGCCCTCTGTTTGAGCTAATAATTGACGAACTTCATCTAAATCAAAATCATTTTCAAACTCAATATTGACAGACTCCGAATGTCCGCCTACTGTCGGGATACGAACAGTCGTGGCAGTTACGGCGATGCTATCATCTCCCATGATTTTCTTCGTTTCATTCACCATTTTCATCTCTTCTTTGGTATAACCATTATCCAAGAATACATCGATATGTGGCAATACATTCAAGTCAATTTTATGAGGATATACTTTTTTCACAGAATCATCTCCTACACGCTCTGCAAATAATTGGTCAACCGCTGCTTTTCCTGTACCCGTAACCGACTGATACGTTGAGACAACCACACGTTTGATTTTATATTTTTCGTGCAAAGGTTTCAATACCACTACCATCTGAATCGTAGAGCAATTCGGATTAGCAATGATTTTATCGTTTGCCGTAATTGCATCTGCATTTACCTCCGGAACGACTAATTTTTTGGTAGGATCCATTCTCCATGCCGACGAATTGTCTATGACAGGAATCCCCGCTTCGGCAAATTTTGGAGCAAGAGCCAAAGATGTACTTCCTCCGGCAGAGAAAATCGCAACCGCAGGTTTCATCTTAATCGCATCTTCATAGCCTACTACCGTAAACTGTTTCCCCTTAAACTCAACCTGTTTACCAATTGATTTTTCTGAAGCAACGGGAATAATTTCGCTAACCGGAAAATTTCTTTCCGTCAATACTTTCAAGATTTCAGTGCCGACCAAGCCAGTTGCACCAACTACTGCAATTTTCATTTTATTGATACCCCAGCCTCTAAATAAGGGTAATTTAAGTAAAACATCAAACTCCATTAGAGGAATAGAGTATTATTCGATACAAATATACGGTAAATATTCGGATGATAATCTTGGAATAGTACAAAATATTTAAAATTTCCAAATTTTATTTGGTGTGATGCAATAATCAAGGCGAATATCATAAGTATCCGAATGGATTGGCTCATCGATTGGCTCAAATAATGAGATACCTACTTTGATGGTTTCGGGCAAGCATTTCGACAAAAATCGGTCATAATAGCCTTTTCCATAGCCCACTCGATTACCAATTTTATCAAAAATTAATAAAGGAACTAGCACCAATTCGATGGCTTCTATCGGAAATTCTTCTGACTCATTTTCATCTGGCTCTGGTATTTTCCATTGATTTTCGATTAATTTCGTCTCTTTTTCTAGCACAAAATGCCGCATTTCTCCATCTGTATCGCTTTTGGAGATGATAATTTTAGAGGAAAATTTTCTTCGTAAAGTATTAATTATCAACCATGTATCTATTTCTTGCTGGTGTCGAATCGGCAAAAAAACATGAATCACTTTAAGCGAATGAAGCCCAAAGAATCTGAAAAATAAATCGTGAATTTTGGAGGAGTATTCCTCTATCTCTGTTTCGCTCAAAGACTTTCTTTTGCTAAGGTAATATTGCCTAAGTAATTTTTTATCCATTTCATTGATTAAAAAAACAAACATACAATTTTTTTTATTGAAAATTTTATTTTTAGTATGCTTGCATACTATTTGGGATTCTGTATATTTGTCATAAAGTTTAACATATAACTATCAATCACATGAGTGGGCTGGAGGAAGCTTTCCAAAACGAATGTTTAAGACCCTTGCTAAAGAATCAACACGACTGGCTTATTGCCGCTTTTGTTCATTATTTAGAAAAACATAAAATATCTTTCGGACATCTTACATCAGAAGAAAAATTTTTGAGCATCGACAAAATAATCAAAAAAGACCTATCTTTTAGGCATTCTTTGATTGGGTTGATTGTTGGAAACATGCGTTTCGAGGATTTTGAAATCTATCTCAAATCAGAAACAAAGCTCAACAAAAGAATTGTTTCAATGATTATTAAAAGAATTTCGTCACATTATCAAATACAATTATCAACAAAAACTTGAATTTTATAGAAATAAAATTTCAGAGCAAATAAATTCAAAACTATGAATCGTAGCATTAAAAAAGTAGTCGTATTGGGGGCTGGTATCATGGGAAGCCGAATCGCCTTGCACTTTGCCAATATCGGGGTGGAAGTTCTTTTGCTGGACATGGTTCCGAACGAACCTAATGAGGCTGAAAAAGCCAAAGGACTAGAGGTATCGCACCCGCTTTTCCGAAACCGAATTGTGGGGGAATTGTTTCAGGCGGCTGTCAAGGCAAGTCCTTCTCCCGTTTTCAATCAAAAGGTGGTTTCTCGTGTCAGTTTGGGTAATTTTGAAGATGATATGCCCAAAATTGCCCATTATGATTGGATTATTGAAGTAGTGGTCGAAAAATTGGAAATCAAAAAACTGATTTACGACAAAGTAGAGCAATTTAGAAAACCTGGTACTTTGATAACTTCTAATACCTCAGGCATTCCAATTCATTTGATGGCGGAAGGGCGTTCGGAAGATTTCCAAAAGCATTTCTGTGGTACTCACTTCTTCAATCCTCCTCGTTATTTGCGTTTATTGGAGATTATCCCAACGGCTAATACCGATAAAGCCATCATCGACTTTTTGATGCACTATGGGGATTTGTTTTTAGGAAAAACAACTGTTTTGTGTAAAGATTCTCCGGCTTTTATTGCCAATCGACTTGGAATATATGCCATGGTTCAGACCATCCGTATTGCTGAGGAAATGGGCTTGAGTGTCGAGGCTGTCGATAAATTGACCAGTACGGTGGTGGGCAGGCCAAAATCTGGGACATTTCGTCTTTCCGACGTAGTAGGCTTAGACACTACCGTCAATGTTTGTAATAATTTGAGCAAAGTGTTGGTCAATGACGAATCAAAAGATGCGTTTGCATTGCCTTCAACATTGTCCAAATTAATGGAAAATAAATGGTTAGGAGATAAAACAGGGCAAGGTTTTTACAAAAAAACAAAAGATGAAAAAGGGAAAACCCTTATTTTAGCTTTAGACCTCAAAACTTTTGAATATAAGCCTTCCGAAAAAGTCAAATTTGCTACTTTAGAAAGTACCAAAAATATCGACGACCTAAAGAAACGATTCAAAGTACTTTTGGCAGGAACAGACCAAGCAGGCGAATTTTATAGAAAAACTTTTGCAGATGGATTCAGGTATGCCACCCACAGGATTCCAGAAATTGCCGATGAAATTTTCAGAATCGATGCTGCCATTTGTGCAGGTTTTGGCTGGCAAATGGGAATGTTTGAAACTTGGGATGCGATTGGAGTTCGGGAAATGCTCGCAATCATGGAAAAATTAGAGCAAAAACCAGCTCAATGGGTCTATGATATGTTGGATTCGGGCAACGAAACTTTTTATAAAATAGAATCTGGCAAGAGAAAATACTACGACATTCAATCAAAATCATATAAGGTTATACCAGGAACGGAAGGCTTTATTATCTTGGACAATCTTCGCCAAACGAATGTCATTTGGAAAAATGCAGGCTCTAGCATCTATGACCTAGGCGATGGCATTGCGGGAGTCGAATTCCATTCAAAAATGAATACCTTTGGAGCAGAAGTGGTAGAAGGTTTGAACAAAGCTTATGCCGTTGCTGAAAAAGATTTTAGAGGTTTGGTTATCGGTAATGATTCTAACGAAGCATTCTCAGCAGGTGCTAATTTAGCTATGTTGTTTATGTTTGCAATAGAACAAGAATTTGATGAAATCAACTTGATGATTGCACAGTTCCAACAAAGCATGATGCGTGCAAGATACTCGTCTATTCCTGTCGTAACGGCTGCCCATAGCTTGGCATTGGGTGGAGGATGTGAGTTGAACCTACATGCCGACAAAGTGGTGGCTCATGCCGAAACTTACATGGGTTTGGTGGAATTAGGCGTTGGGTTGATTCCGGCAGGTGGTGGAACAAAAGAAATGGCGGTTCGCTGTTCGGATTTATACCAAAGTGGTGACCCCGAATTGAATATTCTACAAAATGCCTTTATGAATATTGCTCAAGCGAAAGTTTCGACTTCGGCACAAGAGGCATTCGACATGGGCTATTTACAAGCCAATAAAGACCGTATCGTGCTGAACAGAAGCCGTTTAATTGCCGAAGCAAAAGACGAAGCCATCAAATTGGCAGAAGCTGGATACACCCAACCTAAGCAACGAACCGATGTAAAAGTACAAGGAAAAGCAGGGATTGCATTGTTCAAAGCAGGGATTACCGGAATGCTTTTGGGAAGATACATCAGCGAACACGATGCGAAAATTGCTGAAAAACTAGCGTATGTTATTTCTGGAGGAGATTTGAGCTACCCTCAAATGGTATCTGAACAATACCTCTTGGATTTAGAACGTGAAGCGTTCTTATCTCTTACCGGAGAAAAGAAAACACTTGAGCGTATTCAGGGATTATTAAGCGGCGGAAAACCTCCTCGCAACTAATTATCCGATGTTTCTCATTAGTATTATTATGGAAAAATAACCCTTGCTTTTGCAAGCGAAAAAAATAAAAAAACATGAATGCATATATTGTAGCCGGCTACCGAAGTGCAGTTGGCAAAGCTCCTAAAGGTGTATTCCGCTTTACTCGCCCCGATGATTTAGCGGCAGACGTAATCAAGCACCTAATGACCCAAGTACCCAATCTTGACCCAGCTCGTGTTGAAGACGTAATTGTAGGAAATGCAGTCCCCGAAGCCGAACAAGGCATGCAAATGGCAAGATATATCTCGTTATTAGCTCTTGGTAAAAGTGTTCCGGGGGTTACGGTAAACAGATATTGTGGCTCAGGGGTGGAAACCATCGCTATGGCAGCGGCAAAAATCAATGCTGGCATGGCAGATTGTATCATTGCTGGTGGTACAGAATCTATGTCTTTGGTGCCAACAACTGGCTGGAAGAT
>JACCEA010372444.1_pt1 | contig 51653 bp, 39 predicted proteins | sample 7449851 | NCBI WGS metagenome assembly JACCEA01 (sample SAMN15323453, study PRJNA562643) | freshwater metagenome | isolation source: river surface water | place: USA:Blue River Watershed | collected 2017-08-18 | reverse complement strand
ATCAAATACGATCCCCGCACAATTCGTGAACAACTCAAAGATCGGGTTCTCTTAGAGGGCATTCACTACATTCGACCATTTGGTGGCCGCAAGATTTTATACATCTGGGAAGCCATTCAACGTGATTTAGCTTTACCAGGGCCTGAGCGTGAAGTGATCCCAATGGCAAATGGCGGGGTGGCTTATGGGGCACATTAGAGCGAGGCCGGGTTCCGGCAATTTATTGCTAGATTTTCAATTCCAAGGCGTGCGCTGTCGGGAGCAAACCGCTTTACCTGACAATACCGTTAATAGGAAAAAGCTACAAAAACTGTTGGATCAGATTGAGCTGGATATTTTGCTCGGTCGCTTTGTCTATGAGGATTACTTTCCAAACAGTAAGCTCGCCGCAAAATTTAGTCAGCACGATAAGCAATTGTTGGCGCTGAATAAAGCCGGGCGCTTGCCAACGTTCTCTGAGTTCTCAGAAATTTGGCAGGATGAAATGGCGATCACATGGCGCTCGTCTTATCAGAGTACGATGCGAACGCTTATCGAATATCGATTGAAACCGGTGTTTGGTGACAAGTTGGTCGACCGCATCACGAAAGCGGACATTGTGCAATTTCGCGCCTCACTCGGCAAAGTACGTCGCGAAAATGGCACAGGCTTGAGCGCTGGCTATATCAATAGACATATAAAAATCATGCATATGATTCTTAATGAAGCAGCCGACCGTTATCAGTTTACCGCGCCCGTGCGCTTGAAACCACTGAAAATGAAGAAGACCGATGTGGCGCCTTTTACGCTTGATGAAGTGGCGCTATTTCTATCAAAAGTAGAACCTCATTTTCACGATTATTATGTCGTCCGCTTTTTTACCGGTATGCGCACGGGGGAAGTTGATGGCTTGCAGTGGCGATTTGTCGATTTCAATCAGGGCATTATCTTGGTGCGTGAAACTTGGGTTGGTTCCAAGATTGAGTACACCAAAAATGATGGCAGTCAGCGCGAAATTCGTATGTCAGCGCCGGTTCGGCAAGCTTTGCTGCGTCAGCAAAAAATTTCTGGCGCAAACAAATTCGTGTTCAGTACTAGCCGAGGCACGCCTCACAACCACCGGAATGTGACGCAGCGAATTTGGTACCCAGCTCTTCGCGAACTTGGCCTTCGTGACAGGACTCCTTATCAAACTCGGCACACCGCAGCAACCCTGTGGCTTGCCGCCGGCGAGTCACCTGAATGGATTGCTCGGCAGATGGGGCATACCTCATCGGAAATGCTGTTTCGAGTGTATAGCCGTTATGTACCAAACCTCACTCGGCAAGATGGCACCGCAGCTGATGCACTTCTGAAGTCATTTACTTTGGGAGATGGCCAATGAACATGATTGAAAATACCGTCTGGTACAAGCAAATGCGGCTGAAACAGGAATTCCAACAACGCACTTTGGCGCTTTGCGATGAATTGATGGCAAGCCTAAACATCAATCCATTTAACAAAGAGCTTTGCTGCGCAGAAAAGGAATATCGGTATCGTAATAATCACGAACTGGTCCTTGCTTGGGTTAGAAGCCAAGCATGTTGCCCAAGCTGCCTGAGAACAGTTCGAAGCAGCAAGTTAAAAAGTAAGTTTGTATGCTGGCTGCTCGACCATGATTTTTGGGTTGGGGATTTGCACTGAGACCTTGAAACGATACGCCGACATAATTTTAAATCACAAAGAGTCGGCGTATATTGAACACTTGGATTTCATACACCACTTAATATTCGTTATAACTATTCAATTCAGCCTATATTTCCCGTAATGCCCGCTTAAATATTCTCCAAAAGGATGTATCAGGTTTTGATACATCGCTGTGTTAACCTATTGTCCACCTTAAATTTATTGAGCTTTCATCAACTCAATAAATCCGATATGGTTCTTGTTCATTCACAAATGGAGCTTTGATTGCCGATGAGTAATATTCAAACAAACTTAATTGCGGAATTTGAAAAAAAAGGATTTTCGTCAGCTAAATTTACTTTAGCTGACTTACAAAGTCGATTCGAAAAGAATGGGGTTTGGGTTATTAATGGCCAAGAATATGATTCAAAGCATGTCAAAACTATTTTTGCCAATTATTCAGTAGGGCCTGGTAGTCGAGTTGGTGAATCTGTTAGGCGCGGGGCAGCTCCACTATTCATAAAGCATCTTGAGCCTGCAACATATTCTATTTACAGCTCGGATGCTTTTGCCTTATTTAATCGGGATAGCCAGCAGGGTTCTGAATCAAATAAGTATGCATCTCTGTTAGAAGATGCAGTGAAAAACTATGGGTTTCCGCCTATTTATTATAATTTTTCTAATGACACTAAAGTTAAAGCTGAGTTGATGTCGACAGTTGAGCAAATCATCAAAGCTCAACTAACAGCGAATAGTTTAGAACAAGTGAAACATGGATTAGCAAATGTTGTTTATTGGGGAAATGCCAATGCTGGATACCAGATGCATCGGACCAACAAGCTTTTGAATTCAATTACATCTGAACAACTGACGGCATTTCAGCAATTGGTTGCTTCAGGGAATATTCCAACACTGAAACAAATCAAAAGCTTAAAGATGCCTCAGTTTTCCGGTGTGTCGTTTATCTCAAAGATTGTCGCATTTTTGGATCCCGTTAATCATTGTGTGTTGGACTTATTGCTATCAAGGTTGGCACCTGCATCAGCAAACAAAGCATTGGGACGATTACAAGTTTCAGGTCAAATTGGCGTAACCAAAGTGAATATGCAGGTTTATAAGCTTTGGTGTGAGGAATGTGCGCACATAAGTAAAACATACTTCGATAACCGTTATCGCGTAGTTGACATTGAGCGTGGCTTTTTCAAGTTAATCCAAGACGACGAATTGCCGACTGCTCAAGAAATTTACGCACATTTATAGGCACAAATCGCTTTAGAGGGTTCATTCTGCCTTAAGCGCTACTCAAAAGCATGTTTCAGGTATTGATACATCGCCCATTTAAACTAACGGCGTCGCTCAAAACGACGCCGTTTTTGTTTGAACCTTAACCAGAGAGGATATCTATGGGAAGTCAATATCTGCGTGATGCGGCCGGTGTGGTGTATGCCATAATCGACCAGGATCAATCTGGAGACCAGTCCATTCGGACCTACGAGCATGGATGGCTTGGACGCTATTATGTCAAGAGTAATATCACTGTCGATTTGCGCACAGGCCAAATTGTTGCCCGTGGCAATGCCTTAGCGAGTCTTGTCCAACCTCCACGTTATTAAGGTGATATATGCAAGCGATCCCCGTATTTTATCGAGATGAAATGATTGTCGAGATGGATGGTTTCTCGCCGAGTGCGAGTAAGCCTCGTGATGTAGTGGCGAGTTGGCAGAAGCTCGGTATCCCTATAGATGTTCAAAAGTGTTTTCCAATTAGTATTGATCATCTAAAGATGGTGCATGCCTACGATTATGTGGATGGTGTCTTCGCTGGCACTATCAAAAATGGCTTCGGCAATAAAAATGTCGCAGTTGCTGAAAGTTGCCTTTTTACCATCGGTTCCTTATATGCAGGGGCTGAAGTCGCTATTTTGAACAAAAAAGTGGCCGTAGCACCGGTGTCTGGTTTTCATCATGCAGGCTATGAAGATGGCTATGGGTTCTGCACGTTTAATGGCTTGCTGGTTGTTTGCTTATTGTTATTCATGGAGAAATTAGCCGACCAAGTTGGCATTCTTGATTTGGATGTACACCCTGGAGATGGCACCGCCGACATGCTTAAAAAGGCATGGTATCGCGACAAAATTATTCACCACTCGATGGGCTATGCCACCAAAACAGAGCCAGAATATGCTGAAGCATATCTCGCACATTTGCCCGAAGTTATTGAAGGCATGAAAGATTGTGATGTCATTCTATTTCAAGCGGGGGCCGATCCGCACGTTGATGACCCATTAGGTGGCTTTTTAACGACGGAACAATTGCGCTTGCGCGATGAAATTGTTTTTCGCGAATGCGCCAAGTGGAATATTCCCGTCGTTTGGAATTTAGCGGGTGGCTATCAACGTGACCAAAATAACAGCATTTCGCCAATATTAGCCTTGCATAATAATACGTTGATTGAATGTGCCAAGGTTTATCTCACCAATAGCAAGAGTGATATGGGTTAGCTTTTGTGCCAATGGATCAATGATCTATCAATAGCAATCCAGTGAATCTCAGGTTTAGTCATTTTAAATTTACTCGGGGAAATATGGCATGAGTTATACCATTGAAGAACATAAACATCGTTATGCGGCATGGGCAGCAGGCCGAGCAGCAAGTACTAAGACCTGCCGATTTGAAGTTCAAATTGGTAAAGAAATCTTGGAAGAAATCGGCCTTGATAAGCTACTTTCTTCACCTGATAACCTGCCATCGCAAGAAGCAATTGATGTCGAACATCGCAATTGGCGTGAAAAAGCTATCAATGCCGCAGAAAAAAGAGGGCTAGTTGGTTTTGGCCATGGGGTTGCTGCGAAGCTAATTAATGTCTACCTCAAAGGTACATTTGTTTGTGCGGGTCATGAAAACCATCCAAAGGTTGCAGCACTTCACCCACCGATTGATAGCCTTCTTTTAGATGAGCTTTATTTTCATAATGTTGGAGGGTTGAAGAGTGATTGGTCTGTTGCCAGAAAACTGCGATGGTCGAAGTTTAGTTCTCAGCAGTACGAGGCAGTTATTCAATCAATTAGAACTGCGATGGAGCATAAACCGCTCTGGCAGGTAGAATCTTATTGGCGGGGATATCAATAGCCGAATATCTAATGCTTTAGTTCAGAATTGTACTGACAGTTACCAGTTTGTGCTGGTATCTGTCAGTTTACTTTTGGTCTTTAGCTGCATAGTTATGGGACTAAAGATGAGTTGCTCGCGAAAATTTGATTCAGAAAAACCACTGATAAACGCTTACTCCAAAGCTAACAGGTGCAATCACCATGATAGCCATCATCCCCAAACAACCACTCCCTTTGGTTTGCGCTGAACTATGCATTTGCTGAGGCTGATCTCTTAACCATTGTGCGTGGCATGATTTGCAGTAGAGTTTTGTAAAACCATTATTCCATGCAGTTATGGTTCTTGAGTCATGGTTGGCAACCGTACCACAACGAGAACAATTGAATGATTTTTCTCTAGGTTTTTTCTGGCGATTGAAGACCAAGAATCCGACAGCAGCCAGCAGGACAAATTGCCAAGTATTATCTAATCCGCTGTCGCGATAAAACTCTACTGCTATTGCTGAAATACTGAACAAAATTACCAGTATTGCGATGAAATCAAAGAGATTTTTCGTTGGTTTTTCTGTTCGAGTCGGATTTTTCACAGAAGAATTACGATGAGCAATGGCTACATCTTCAATCACCACGCCTTTCGCTTTCAATCGTTGCTGAGAGTCACGCATTGCTTCATAGACCACCGTATCACCAACCTGTGGTCTGCGAGCATTGGTCTTCACGCTTGAAATATGGAAAAAAACTTTTTCTGATCCATCATCGGGTTGGATAAAACCAAAACCCTTATCATCTTTCCACTGAGAGATTTTTCCGTTCATACCTAGTCCGAGCAATCTTTTTGTAAGGCTAAAAAATGTTGAATTTAATCTGCGATAAAAAATAAAAGAAGTGATGAAAATCCAATGCGGATCATGCATCACTAAGCCCTGTTTAGACCGCAACAACCTCATCAACGGACGTGTTTTTTCCATATCTCAATACAAGCTGTTGATATTCGTCTGCCAGTTTTTGACGCAGAGCAATTGGTTCAATGACTTCAGCGTTTGGTCCTAAACCGCGAATAAACTTTTCTAACTCATCGCCCCATAAAATTGTGGCTCTAAGTTCACGGACACCTTCAGCAATTTCTTCCACGATTTGATCATCGCTAATGGGGGTACCATCGATGTTATTGGCGGTCTTACCAAATAGTCGGAGGGTCAAATGAATGAGTGGATCTGATTTTCTTTGATAGTGGCCGAGGCCATAGTGTTTACAAATCTCTGTAATCGTTTTGTTTGTTGGCTTTGCTGGGTAGTTAGGTTCTGCAGGAATGATGCTCATTTCACTCATCCGATGCATAGCATAAATCGCTGGTTTTGAAGAGGTTATATGCGTTTCTATTCCCACAACATAGGTTTTTTCCCCTTTAAACATTAAACCCCAAGGCATCAATTTTTTTTGCCTTATAGCTCTGTCACCGTTTAAGTAGGTAAATGCCAGTGCTTGTTGATGTTCAATCGCACTGTAAACCATGGTTTTAATGTCTATCGAACATTTTGGCGCGGTACAGATCGTTGCTGGAGCCACATAAATAAATTGCTTCCAGCTGGCGGCATTTGTTTTAGAAACCTGATTTTCTAGTACTCGTTGTTGCTCTATTGGCAGATATTGGCCTATCAAATCCTGAAGCGCGCTCAATTGGCGAATTGTTTGCCGATTCTCAAAATTTAGATCCTTTTCTTTGCGATAAAGATGTGGTTTAACGCCCTCATCAATCAAAACAATCCCTCTGTACATTTCTTCCAATGAGAGCAAATGTCGCCGAACTCTTTGTTCAATTCTGCGGCTATCGTTTTCTTTACTTGAATCGTGAGAAATTCGGTTACAAAGCGTTCGGCAAATCTGAGCAAGTGTGGCGTATTCACCTTTTTGGCTTGGTAAGCACTCAAGAAGATCATCATCCGTAAAAACGAAAGGATCTAATTTTGAGTTGTTTTTTGATGCTAAATGGTTGCTCATCTAGTGCTTCCTTTATTGGATGTTTGGCATAGTTTGATTATTCAACATCGCAAGCCAACCCTGATAAATCATGACCATTGCAAGGGTATCCAGCTCACAGTACTTGAGCAGGGCGTGCTCTAACTCGCGTCGCTCATAATCAGACATTTCAGTTAATTGCAATTTGCCATAGGCGACTAGGGCTAAACCGCCATTGTTGAGTTCATCCTCCTCGCTTAATAAGTCGATATCGTGCTCACTGGCATCTGCAAACAGTTTGGGTAGTTGTTTGTAGGGTTCGATGACCTGTTCACCAACTTTGGTAAGCCAGCAATGATCTTGAAAATTCAAACTCGGAAAGGTTGGACTGCCATAGTTCGGCTTGCCATATAGCGCTTGGAGATAGACAGAGCTGTTGAGCATGGCTGGCAGCAGCGCTTTAATTGAATTGGAACCCTGCGTTGCCGGATGGTAATAGTACAGCTTCACTAATTCACATAAATCGACCATGCAACGAGGTCCATAAATTCGGTTTTTTTTCTCACCCTGATAGGTCATAGTGCGAATAAAGGTAATTAATTCATCGCGGTCTGGCTCTATAGAATGAGTGAGTTGCTTGGCAATATGATTGAGTACGGTATTTTCGTGGATACCGAAACGAAAAATCGTGCCGCAGTCTTGCTCTAGTGCCTTCTTCAAAGCTCGGACAAATTCAAAATTCGGAAAGCTGCCAGGAGCGGTGTCGATAAACTGGGTTTGATGGACAACTCGGCCATCCGCATGCAATACATGGTGTGAAAATTGAAACGCAATCGTTTCATAGGGCGACATGCCTTTAAAATAGGGGATGGCCGAGGTACAGGTTTCGAAGTCGATAAAATGCAGTGGATATTGATAATTGGCGAATTCTTGGCGCATACCCGCAGCATCGAAGTAGGCGCCGGTATCCTTATTTTTGACTTTACTGACTTGCAACCATCGGCGTTCACTTTGAGTGAGGGGTGAACTCAAAGCTCCATCCGTATTTAAATCCTGTGGTGACAGATTTTTTAACAAAAAAATGCCAGATTTGAAAAAGTGATCAATCGTTTTGCAGTTCCAAAGCGATAATACAGTGGGCTCTAAAAGTTGCTGGTTGTTGAAGTTTAATTGGCGTTGCCAGCACTCACTAAACCCACATTTTAATTGTTCCGATTTATCCGCTTCGGTTGCCGTAAACTGACAATCCTTGCATTGTTTGCCGGGTGGCGTAGCGATCAGTTGGTCATTAGTGTATGCCTGCAGGAATAAGTCGACTGTTTCTGCAAATGTTCGAAATGACAACTCCTCAAGAGGCTCCCCACGAAGCCAATCGTTGAGAATGTGATCTACGTTCACCTTGGTGAGAATAGGCGTTGCAATATCTTCTGCAGATAAATTGGAGATAACCCGAACGCGGCCCGTTGCATCTTTGACCAGTTTAAACTTTTGATTCAGCCCGTCCGTGGCACAAACAGTCTCCTTATCGGTCAGCATCAAATAGGATGACACTGAGTAACGAGGGAAGGCTTTTTGTGCGACAAATTTTTGAAAAGCAATATCCATCAGATAGGGCTTCCATTTGGGGATCACTGTACCTTTGGTACTGAGAAAATCGGCATCTTCACTTTTTTGATAGGATTTAGCTTTTACTTCAATGAGCTGGATGTGGTCTGGCCGTTTCACCAAAATATCAACGCGGATCAACAACTGCTGAAAACAGATTGCTGCATCATAAATAATGATGTTCTCGCGTTTTAATAATTCATGGGTTTGAGATATTGCAGTTTCGGTATCTAGGGTAGTGATTGTCTCGCCGCCAGGAAAATAATGCTTGGCAAGTTCCCCCACCTGATAACCACCATCGGCCAGAGCATGCAAAAAAGCATCATCAATCGATTGGTTTGCATACTCAGATTTGCCGCTATAAAACAGTTTAGTCGGGCACTCTAATGCCAGTTTGAAACGAGATTTGGTGAGATACCGAAGTGATGTCATAACTCAATCCTTTGAAGACATTGATTCATAATACATATTTATTTGGGAATTCCAAAATTTGGAGAAATCAGTATTGGAGTTGGCTGCGTAGCATTAAACTTGATTTGTGTTGCTGAGGGTTAAAATTCGCTTTTAATTGTCGCTAAGCCGTTAAAAGCTCGACTTAATCTGATTCTTTAGCTGCAGGTTTTTGCGCAGCCTTCTGCTTGCTATCCAAAGCAGCCATTTTTCTCGCCAACATGCCTATTGGAAAAAACACAGTGCTCATGCTGAGCATGCCGCCACGGAATAACTTCGCTTGCGCTCCACTTTTATTATTTGCTTGCAGATTGGCCATCTTGGCCAAGAACAGAAAGTAAAAGGGCATCAGGGTGAAAATCTGTAACACCAGCACACCGCCTTTACCTGAACTGTAATCGGTGGTTGCCCAAAACAACCAGCCTAGCAGTAAGAACATCGTGCCACTGAATTGGTACATAAATAAAAACAAATCGGGTAAGACGTTAATCAGTTTGCTGGCTAACCAGCAAAAGGCGATGACTAATCCGAAAAAAAGTATGGCCTTGCCCATTTTTGAACCTCAACAGAATTGTCGATATAAAGGTTATCAACTTTGGATACATTACTGACTAATAGATATTTTTTATATGTAAAAATCTAGCAATTTCCGAGTTCAAATCTTCTTATTTAAGAGAAATTAGATATTCGCAAGCTTTTATATTTAGATTAACAAACTCATCCCAAGTGTATATCTCTCTGTACCGTGTCTCGTACTGCAGATCAACACGGCATATATCAGGCCTTGAATGATAAATTTGGCATTCATTGGTTAACGTATCCAAATGCCAGCAAACCCCATCCCCTCTATCAAGAGGACGGGTTTCCACTGCCAAATGCACGTTTTTACAACATTGGCCGCATTTACTGCATGGGAATGGCTTGTTCATTTCAGTAACGATTTCAACATCTGTTTAGTCGATTCTGTATTGCCGAACTCGAATGGCATTTCTAAGTTACGTTTCTCAGTTTCAATCTTTAATATGACATTTCGTTCCAGTTCCGAATTACATTTTTGTAAATCTAATGAGAATAGAAATAATTCATCTGCATCGATGTTGAATTCTAGTCTGCTGTATTCTTCAAGGTATCTGTCGAGTTCGGCATTTATTGCTCGGAATTTGTTTAATTCACGAGCATATGGCATTGATTGCTCAAATTTTTCCCAAAGTGCTTTTGCAAAAGGGCTGTAAATTAAAAAATAATTTAAACCAATCGTAGCTATACCTGTTACCAACGCACTTACAAATGCTGCAACTTCACCGCCAAATGGGAAAGAGCATAAAGGTAGAAGATAAGCATGCAGCATAGAACCTACAACAGCTGATACTCCGGCAGAAAGAATACCTACTAATGCTTTGCATAAATCGACAAACTCTAATTTTTCAGGGTTGAAGATAACCAACTTGATGCCGCTAATTATGTGGATCCAGAGTTCGCGGATTATTTTTGCGTATTTTTTCGACGTAGTTGTGAATATATTAGCTAAAGTTGTTTGAATATTTCCGGCCATTCCTGCAACAGTGTTTGAACGGAAGGTGCTTATAATTTCGTCAAATTTTTCGGAAACTCTTGTCCATATGTTCTTGAGAGTTTCGCCCACTTCCTTGGTAAAAGTTTTAAACGAAAAATCACTTTTCATTTCTGAAATGATTCTCGGGATCGCTTCACGTAATTCAAACCAAATTTCTGCGAAAACTAAACCTAATGCTTGTCTAATTCCAAGTCTAACTCCAGCATTAATTGCGTTATTCATCGTCTGTCGAAGAAACTTATTGCTCGAGTAGTAAGTTTTAAACAAAATGCTTTCATAGTGTTTTCGAGCTTCATTATCTCTTTCTTGCATTCCCTTTACATCGATACTTTCTAGTTCCTTTATCTTATTTTTACCCGCGACAATTTTCTGTTCCAACAACCTAGCATTGTGCTGTTGTTCTAGAGTATCACGGGGCATATTCTCTAGTGCTTTTTCATAACCTGCAACAGTAGATTTGTGCTGGCTAACTAGAGAAGGCAATTGCTCTATATAAGATTTAATGGGCTTTTGTTTTTTTGATTTATTAATCGTTTCAGAAGTTGATTGTAAATTGCTACTTTGATTTGCTAATTTCACGCCGTCCAAATCAGCAAGTATTCGACCAGGATCGTTAGCTATTTCATGCGAACTAATAACATGATCGAGGTTGCGATTCTCTCTTTCTCCCATGAACACATTTCGGTAAGGGTCGTGAAGACTGCCTTCTTTCTGACTCTTTTTATCTTCTGCTCCAGTATTAATATAGTTTTTATGAGTATGGTAGGCTGTTGAATCATATTGAGGGCGATTGTCGAAGGTGTTTTTTTCTTCCTCAGAAGCATATACTCCTTGTCGAACATTAAAAATCGTGTCTACATGACCCCCCTGCTTATCTTGAAACAGTAATAGGTCAAGGCCAAAAGTTGTTGATAAACTATTGATAACTGTTTTTTCAAGTTCATCAGCCCATGGGTAGTCTGCGATTTGTCCTTGCATGATATCTCCTAATAAAAAGGAGAGTTATAGCTCTCCTTCGACAATCTTTATTAATATTAAATTGTGTTTTCGGCAGCAGCTTCAAGAGAGCTACTAACAGCTTTTGAAATTGCAGCAGCATTAACAATTTGTAAGCCATTGTCATCAAGAAGCAGTTCTGGTTTACCATTTTTTGTCTGCATCTTGAATATTGGTGTTGTAATAACATCAACTAAGATGGCTGCAATTGCGTAACCATTCTGAATTAGAAGTAGTATTTCATCACCAAACTTATCGAGTTCTTTGTTGATATCAATGTTTCTACCTTTTATGTCTTCAAGAAATGTATTGATATCTTTTAAGCTATCAAAATATTGATTGAATTGACCATAAAGCTTTGTCAGAGCACGTTTTATCCGTCGAGCATATTTTTCAGTTAACTCTAATACATCAATTCCACGAGACATTTTTACTATTGATTCTTCAACTTCACGGCGAGCTTTATTTGCATTGCGTAAAGCTTCTTCACCATGACTATTGTAAGCCCATCCCGCTATAGCTAATACTGGTGCTGCTACAGCGGCGCCTAAGATTGCAGTACCGCCTGCCATTCCAAGGCCGCCAGTAGCTAAACTACCTCCACCAATTGCAGCTAAAGTGGCGTTAGTGGCTGCAACCCCACTTAATGCGGAAATTGCAGTGCCCGTAGATGCAGCACCCAAAGCCATCACACCGCCATAGACAGCGAAACCGGCCGCAGCACCAGCCAATCCAGCACCAGCAGCTGTACCCATTACGCCGATAGCTGTGTAGCTATAGTTTTCAATGCGTTGTATGTCATGCTTGGGAACGTTAATTTCAAGCATGGTACTACGGCCTGCATTGAGCTTTTCTAATAATGAATCAGCTAAAGTTTTAAATTCATTTAAACTTTTGCCAATTTCTAGCTCTTTGGTTCCTAGCAATTCTAAAACATGATTCGTTTCTTGTTCTTGTTCATCGAATTCCGAACGTTTACGATCGTATGCATGACTAGCATTCTTTACGATTTCATCAGCCTCAGAGTGTTTTTGGTAACCGTCATAACCTTTTTTAGTTCCATATACCGCGGTTGCGAGGGCTGCGGCTCCAAGTATCAGTGGTAGTGGCATCGTTTATGTCCTTTTGTTGAGTTGCCGAAATTGCCATAACTGGCTTTGTGATTAATAAAGAAATTTTATTACTTCCTAATTCTTCATTTATTATTATCAGTAGAGCGTTACATATCATGTAACGTAAAATAAAGAATTTGAAAATTGTTCGGTTTTTCACGTTACACTTTTTGTAACGTGCACATGCGAACCTTTGTTTAGTTTGTTTAGAACAGTGATTCACATGTTTGCTATGCAGTTACCAAACGTGAAGTTTCAATGTGCGTTACAGAGCATGTAACGCAACTTCAAATTGCAGACATATGAATATCAGTTTCAGTGTAACGACGTAACATGTCTTGAATTTCTTTCTTTAATTCAAGCCTGAGTTGTTTTGGCTCTATGACTTCAGCATTAGCCCCGAATCCTCGAATAAATTTTCGAAGTTCATAACAATCTCGGACTGTGGCTTTTAATAAGCGGCAATCACAAGAAATTTCAATAAGCTGCTGGTCAGCGCTTAGCGGTGTATCATCAATATGTCTTGCGGCATCATTATAAAACTTGATTACCAGACTGATGAGATGATCGTGTTTGCTACTGAATATACCGATATCATATTTTTCGCAAATTTCAGTTATGGATTCGTTTTCAGGTTTAATTGGTAGATTACCTTGGTAGGGTAATAAATCAGGATTTTGCATTCTATGCAGTGCATATGCCGCAGGTTTATCTGTTTTGAGGTGTATTTCTACACCCAGTACATAGACTTTCTCGCTCTTGAACATCAAACCCCATGGAACCAGTTTTTTGTGACTGATTTCACCCTTAACACTTGTGTAATCAAAACAAATTGGAACGTTACCTTCAATCGCTCTATAAACAACTAGTGCGATTGCTGGGTTTATTTCAGGAGCTCGCCAGACACTTGCAGGTGCTAAGTAAAGTCTGTCTTGCCATTCTTTTAGAGTTTGTGTGTATTGACCTAATCGAACATTCTGTAGATGTTCTTGTTGAGAAGCCGGAAGGTATCTAGCAACTTGTTTTTTGAGCATTGCAAATTGCTGCAAAACCACAACGTTATCTCGCGCTGAATCCTTCGTTTTACTGTAAAGTACACGGCGAGGTTGATAGTCAATAATTATGCTGTCTTTGTAGATTTCACTAAGTTTTTCTAGTCTTCGTCTGATCTTCTGCTCAAGAGTACGATTTTTAGTTAAATCAGGTAATGCACGAGCAACGCGCTCAGTAAGATCGCCAATACTAATAGGTTGAGCCAAAGTAGTTGGCAAATGAGCCAAAACGGCTAGATCAAAATCATCCATAATCTGTTTCCATGTTCACAACAATTGCTTTATCGCATATATACAAATGGAAGGTCAATTCTGATTTTGATTCTTGAACGAAATTTTATTTGAAATTGTGCAGATAGAGCACTCTCGTTTTTAGAGTGCTGTAAGTTAGGTCCCCCCCTTTGGTTTGCCTCACATTTCTTTGGTGTAGCCAAAGTTCCACGCAGAAATTTTGTAAATTCGATCTAGTGCAGTACACAAGATTGAAACTTGATTCTGTTCCTGTATTATGAGCGCAAAATGAAAATGTGAGTGGTTGAAAAACAGACACTTATGACGCTTTTATAGCAAAATTTTTGTCGTAGCTCTAATCCATTTGTACCAACTTAGGTTCAATAAACAGAGATAAATGTAATGGAATTTCTAGAAAATTTACTTCGTAGTTTCGATACGGATGTTGTGAATGGTTTTATTTTACTTACGATGGCAGTAATTTTTTTTCTAGGGTTGTTCTATACCAAAAAAGCTGAACATACAGAATTTGTGGATTACGTGCCGACGCTCTTAACAACGTTGGGAATTTTCGGGACGTTTTTGGGGATTGTGCTTGGTTTACTTGATTTTAACCAAAGCAATATAGAAAAGAGCATACCTCCTTTATTAGAAGGTCTGAAGACAGCATTTATTACCAGTTTAGCTGGAATATTCACCTCTCTAGTTTTCAAGACGCTATCAACTTTTTCTTTTTTACAACCGTCAAAAATTGACGAATCTTCAACACATGCGACACCAGAAGCGATTTTGGCTGCTATGCACTCACAGGTTAATGAACTGAAGGCTATGAAGGAGGCTATCGTAGGTAACGAAGAGGCTACTTTGTTTGGTCAGTTAAAAATTCTTCGCTCTGACATCACAGACAATGCCAAACTAGCCCTTCGGAGTGCTGAAGAGCGCTCGTCTATACAACGCAAAGATTTTGAAGGATTCACGGATAAGCTGTGGTTACAACTACAAAATGTTTCCGAATCCTTGTCAAAGTCAGCTACCGAACAGGTTATTGAAGCGCTCAAACAAGTAATTGTTGATTTTAATAACAATTTGACAGAGCAGTTTGGTGAAAACTTTAAAAAATTAAATGAAGCGGTACACAAGTTGGTTGAATGGCAAGATAATTACAAAACACAACTTGAACAGATGACGAAGCAGTACACTCTTGGTGTTGAGTCGATATCAGCAACCGAAGTATCCGTTGCTCATATTAGTGAACAAAGTAAGATCATCCCCGAATCCATGAATGAACTCAAGAGTGTCATGGAAGTAAATCAACACCAATTAGCAGAACTTGAGCGTCATCTTGAAGCCTTCAAAGACATGCGTGATAAAGCTGTGGAAGCTGTCCCTCAAATTCAGCAACAAGTTAAAGCTACTGTCGACGATATTTCTGCTGCGGTTACAACTGCGAGTCAGCATTATCAAACATTGCTCACCAAATCAGATGACTATATTCAGGCGCATGTCAGTACATCAAACTTGCTTTTGGAAAAGTTTGCCATCGAAACTGAAAAGGGCATAAATCAGGTCGGAACTAGCTTAAAAGAGAGTTCAGAACGAATTAGCAAAGATGTGGAAATTGCCGCTGTTGTGTTTACAGATAACACCGCTCGCACGAATCAAGCTCTTCAAACAAGTTCAGATCACCTGCAAGCACAAACTGAAATAATTAAACAGCATTTACAAGATGCGGTGAGTGATTTGAACAATAACATGCGAGACATGATCGAAAAATTAGTCTCGGATGCAAAAGAAATGACTGCAACTATGAAAGATGCTAACCAAAATCTTGTCCTTGATACAGCGCAGGTTCGCGATGCCGTTGTGAAGTCTGCTGAAAAGCTCCAACAAAGGTTACATGAAGTTATCGATGACACCGCAACTCAACAGATCAGTCAGGCCAAGCGAACATTCGAAGCCATTGAAGAACAAGTTAAAAAACAAGTTGGATTTACCGCTGAGGCTGTAGATTCCCAACTTAAGCTAATTGATTCTGCAATGCAGCAAGAGATCAATAGAGTAATGAATGAGATGGGGCAGTCCTTAGCGCAAATTAGTGGTCGGTTTGTGCACGATTACATTAAGCTCACAAATGCGATGAATGATATTGTGAAGCAGCAGGTCGCGTAATGGAGAAGATATTTGGTAAACGCAATTTAAACCAAGATAGTGGTGAACATTGGTTAACTGTGTCGGATTTGATGGCAGGCTTAATGATGGTCTTTTTGTTTATAGCCATCGTGTTTATGTTAATGACACAAAAAGAAAACGACACCATTAAAGATGTTGCAGTCGCGTATCAGCAAAACCAAGTTGCAATTTATCAAGCACTTGAACGTGAATTTAAGCACGATCTTGAAAAGTGGGGCGCAACAATCGATAAAGAGACATTAGCTTTTAATTTTCAGTCCCCAGACGTATTATTTGCTAATAATGAAACAAGGCTAAGTGATGCTTATAAGCAAATCCTGAATGATTTTTTCCCAAGATATATCAATGTACTAAAACCTTACCGTGCTTCACTTGATGAAATTCGAATTGAAGGACATACCTCTAGTATTGGTCTTCGTGGAGCCTCAGAAGCGGAGGCATACTTTTATAATATGCGTCTTTCTCAAGGTCGAACGTTAGCTGTATTAGAATATGGCTATTCTTTGTTGCCTGATGAAGCCGATTGGATTAAGGGAAATATAGCAGCTGTTGGTTTCTCATCGTCTAGGTTAATACTCCAAGATGGTATTGAGGACATGGCAAAATCTCGTCGTGTTTCATTCCGTGCAATCACCAATGCGGATATCCAAATTAAGCGGATTTTGGAGAGTAATTAAGTGAAATTGACTGTCGATTTCTCCGCGTTACATCGAGCCGTTGCGCCACTTGGAAGTCCTGTTAGTGATTTTACTATTAGTAACCGAGCTTCAGACTGGGTGAATGTTGGTGAGCATTTAATTAAGGGGCTCATTCTAGGTCAAGATATCGATCTTAAAGATATCGATGGTTCTGCTGGTATCCTTAATTACAAGGGCTACCAGGTGATGCTGTATATCCCTGATCAAGGGTATAACATTGGGATTGCGCTTGCAGACGGCAAACATAAAGATGCACGAAAAATACATGTTGCCGAATGCTCTACGCTAGAAAACATGCGACAAATCGGACGATTTGGCCGTTATGATGTAATAAGCCGTATTGATGGAAAATTCCCTGTGTTTGGAATAAATCCGCTTTCACGAATGGAAGAAAGCGGAGAAACTGATTTAGGTGTTTGTAAAAACTGTCTTACCATTCTTAACTACAAAGGCTATGAAGGTAGTGTCGGTGCTAAAAAAGCCGAGATTTTCAAAAATTTTTCATTTGAAGTTTTTTTTGAAGATTTTAGTTCGTACTTTAAAAGCTTGCCTTCTAATCGAACTAAAGCAAAGAGCAGCTACACATCTGACTGGGCCAAAGTTTCAGGAAATTTACGGGCGGAACTGAATTTCACCTGTGAGCAATGTGGTGTAAAGCTGAGTGAGAATCCAAAATTACTCCATGTGCATCATATTAATGGTGTAAAAAGCGATAATTCTCGCCAGAATTTGCGGGCACTTTGTGCTGATTGTCACAAAAAACAACCTCACCATGAACATCTTTATGTCAGTAATGAAGATACCTTGCGAATTAATGAATATCGCAGAGAACAGCATAAATTTGATGTGTTCGATTATGGCAATGTTCGACAGTACGCTGATTCTGCTTTAGATGGTTTGTTGATCAAGTGCCAAGCGATGCGTCTCCCCGGACCTGAGTTAGGTATTGCTGTGAATGATAACAATAAAATGATATCAATAGATCTCTGCTGGCCAAGAGCAAAAGTGGCGGTATTGATTAATATGGATAGTTCAAAATTACTTCAAAAAAATGGCTGGAGCGTTTTTTCAGCATTTGAGGCACTAAGCAGGTTTGATGTATTTCAAAAGGCTGTAAGATAAAATTCGAATTTATTTCGGTTAATTAAATAATTTTAATTGGCTTAATCAAAATTAAGCCTGATATCTTTGGCTACTTTTGAACTGTATTGAAGAAAATCAAAAGGACAGGCAAAACATATGTTGCTGCCTGTTCAGCTGAGTATTCATCTAAATATGCCAACATAAGGGGGCTCAGTCTTTAGCAAATTTCTCCTTCAGAAAACGATTGAGCATTTCCAATTCCTTATCTCCTTCTTCATCCACAAATAGAGATTCAAGTAGTTTTGTTACTTCTGCTTCACAGCTCGCTCTGAACTCTTTTGAGTGCATCAATTCATCGAGCATTGTTTCGGTCTGTGGGATTGCAAGCTTCAGACCGTTGAGTTGTTTGAACTTATGCTTAAACCGATCTGAGAGCTTATCGGTTGAACGTTGCTCAAAACTGTTTAACGTGTTGTATCCAAAATTGAAGGATGTGTGGACGTAAAAGCAATAGTTGAAAACTACCTTTTTGATGAATGGCTTGGTTAATTTAGTTTGTGTGTTTGAATATAAAAACTCAGTAACTGTTGCAAGAGAGCCGTGGGCATCAATCAGTCGAGACAGTTTTTCTACATAAGAGAAAAAATCCATATTGGTCAAATTATGCTTGGAAAAGCTTGGCGAGCTAATCGAGAACATCTGATAAATTGCTGGGAAATCTTTTAAAAATTGCTGAATTAGGTTTTTTAAGAAGTCCTGAAAGGTCAGTTTGATGATCTCATTACTAAATTTTTTTGCATAGTTTTCATTAGTAATGTCCTTAAGTAAAGCCATCGCGTCCATTACATCCGCAAATCTTTGTTCATCTTCATTCGCCCAAAGAGTAAGGATCACCATTTTCAGGTTTTCTAAATTACGGATCTGGGGTAGATATTCAAAGTTTCTTTCAGTGATTTTTCCGAGCTCTTTTCGTTGTTGGCCAAAAGCAACCAGTAGTTCAGGTAAATCTACAGGAATGAGAGCTTGCATCAAACTGATCGAACTGGCGGATTTCTTGGCAAAATCGGTAATTTCGAAAATAACTTTTTGCAGTTGTTGAAGCATTTTTTCTTCAAAATCGACATTGGACTGAAATTCCTGTTCCAGGTCTCGGTCATAGCGAGCTTCACGTTCCTCAAGTTTCTTTTCAATCAGCTCTTCATGGTGGTCCAAAATATCAAAATCATCTGAAAATGCTTTTTCATAGGCAATAACATCTGTCGTCGAGGAACTATTGCTTGGGTTTAAATCTGATTGTGCAAATCGAAGGTGAGTCTCATTCAACGCAATAGTTTTAAGGGTTTTTGTGGCACTGTTAGATCTTGATTTTGCTAGCTCTAGTTTTAAGGTACTGATTGTTTTTAGTTGCTCCGAACGATTGCGTAGGGCTTTATTTTGCTGTCCAGTCATGTCGAAAATTGCTTTTTGGGCGAAAGCGAAATCGAGCCTCAGTTGCGCATTTTTTTCGTTCATCAATTGCAAAATGTTATTTGATGCCGGTGTGCTGATAAAACTAGCCAGCGATGGTTCAATATGGGCTTTAAGAAATTCAGCCGCATAGTAATTGAGCTTCTCAGGCGGTAACTCCAAAGTTCCAAGTAGCGGCATAATGTCTCGAAGAGGAATTTTTCTGCGATCTGCAAAAATGTCCGACAACTTCGATGCCGTTCCAATACTTCTTGCAACCTCATTTTGAAAAGATTCGTGCCATTCATTTCTGCTAAAACCTGCTCTTAGCATCAATCTTTTCAGTAATACTCCAGGTGAAACATACTCTTTTGCTTCTAGATCGAAAATGTTTTGGTTATTCATCGCTGTTCCAAATGTGCGTTTGCTTGGCCTCAGTATATGGCTTTTAAACCCGAAATAAAGTCTCAAAAAAGAGACTTTAGTTAGTTTTTATAATATCCAATACTTTGGTCCTAGCTCACTAAACGCCTATTTGGAGAAAGCCCATGATTTATACGCACCACGCTGAAACAAGAATGCGTCAACGGTCCTTTAACAGCCTTGATGTTGAGTTAATTGTCGGTTTTGGTAAGAAGTTCTGGAAACATGGCAGTCAGATCGCTATTTGCAATAAAAAAGCGGTGCAGAAGATGGTGAGCACTGGGATTTCCCCGAAAATCGCTGAGCCTTTGAGGGGAGCTTATGTCGTTTTTTGCGATGACATTATAGTGACGGTGGCTTATTGCTCGAAGCGTTTGATGACATAGAAATATCCGTGCAAAAGGCGATTGAGCAATGTACCAAAACCATACATGAGTAGACGTACAGTAGTCGCGAAATCGGGAAAAAACGATAATATCGTTACTTCGAAAAGACATTCGACTAGTTTTCGCGTGGTGAGTTCAAGAGATGATAGCCCCTCGCTTTTGGGACGTGCTGCATTCTTTAGTAGTTGATTGGCAAGGAATAAAGTATATCTTGTTTCTGTCTGAGGTAATTGTTAATGTGTGTCAGTAAGTAAATTGCAAGGACGAATAAAAATCTGGGTTTTGCCATGGAGTTACTGTCTTCAGTCGCCACATTTCACGATGTGCGTGTTGCATTATCAATGAATTCTTGGCCACTTTATCCGCAAACTCGCGGCAGATGCTGAATTGCTTCAACACAGTTGATGCGAAGACGCCCCAAGTTTGAGATGATGCAGGTATTGGAATTTTTCTCACGGCTAAGCAATGAACCACAAAGAGTATTTAGGCGATTTAATTGGCGGCGGTTTGATGATCCGAGAAAGTCAGCGGGTTGCGGCACTGCTACTGCAAAAGCCGGATAAAGAGGCTTGGGAAGAAGCGATTGTTCGGCAAAACATTTTGCAAAAGCGTTCAGATGCTTCCGCAAAACGCAATGCTCTCACCATCCGTTGCCGATTGGCTGGAGTTAATGACGAATTTTTAGATAAATTGGCTTACGGCAATACCGAACTTTCGACCCAACTCATGTTTGCAGCGACATTAATGAACTCGACAATTTTGGCTGACTTCATGCGAACCGTGGTGTTGGACGCGAAAAGGTTATTTCGTCAGAGTCTAGATAGCGGGGACTGGGAGCATTTTTGGCAACAACGTTGCCGACTATTCCCAGAGCTGGCATTAATGACTTCGAGTTCAACCTACAAGGTTGCGCAAGTTGCCATGAAATGTCTGGCTGATGGCGGCTACATTGAATCGACGAGAAGCAAGGTTCTACAGAATGTATATTTGCAGCCAGATGTTAAATCATTGCTGATGCAATTAGGCCGGGAAGACATCATTTCAGCGATGGAAGCGTAAATGGTAGCGAACTTAAAACAATTACAAAATCGCTTGGATTTAATCCTCGATAAATTAGAAAGCCCTGAGTTTTTGCAAAACTTAGGCCTTGGTAATGAAATTGGTTTCTACGTATTCGACTATCCAGCCGAATATGAGTTGGTCGTCCGCGAACAGATCCAATTTTTAACCGACAAGCTAGCCAATCGTAATCATCGATTTGCCAGCATCAATTTATTTGAATGCCTCATCGAATTATTGCAACAGAGAAACCTGTTAGACCGCGCATTCAAATTACAGCTCGAACGTGGCGATGACGCTTTATTCAATGCCCTGAAAGGACCGCTTGAGCAAAATCGAGTCGCCGAGTTTATTGCTGAAAAGGCTCAGCTTGAACATTGTGAATTTATTTTGTTGCATGGCTTAGGCAGCGCTTGGCCGATGGTTCGTGGGCACGGTTTACTCAATGCTTTGCATGCCAAAGTTGGCGCTGTTCCCACCGTGCTGTTTTACCCTGGCGAATACGATGGCACCGCACTGAAGCCATTTGGCCGAGTTGATTCAAATAACTATTATCGGGCGTTTAAATTAGTCCCCTGAATTTTTCAGTTGATGCATTACTGACAAGGAATAAATCTGATGCAAATTAACCAGATGTTTACCAAGGATATCCATCGCCCAATCAACGGCGTGGTAAAGGCAGATCAAACGAGCAATGAAACCGTTTTTGTTGAACTGGATGAATATGTCGTAACGAACGAATTAGCGGGCCATTTCGAGTCATTCTTCGAAACCTATATGCCGTCGGTGCACGATCCAAAATCCAAAGCCCAGTCAGGAAAGTTAGGCGTTTGGGTCAGTGGTTTCTTCGGTTCTGGTAAATCGCATTTCATCAAAATCTTATCGTATTTACTGCAGAACGTATCAGCGCATCATCAAGGCGAGCAAAAACGCGCGGTCGACTTTTTTAAAGACAAAATCACCGATGCTTTTCTCACGGGTGAAATTAGCCAAGCGGTAGCTAAAAAGAATACGGTTATTCTTTTTAATATCGATAGCCGCGCCAATACCGATGACAAAGAAGACGCAATTCTTAAAGTGTTCTTGAAGGTGTTCAATGAAACGATGGGATATAGCGGCGATCACCCGCATATCGCCCATTTAGAACGAGATTTGGATAGCCGTGGTTTATTTGGTGAATTTCAAACGGAATTCAAACAAATTACCGGTAGTGACTGGCTGAAAGAACGTGATGCTTATGATTTCTATCGTGACGATTTGGCTGAAGCACTGTGCCGAGTGACTAAACAGTCTGCAGAGTCGAGCCGTCAGTGGGTTGAGCAACTCGAACGTAACTTTTCCTTAGATGTTGCCAATTTCTGCAAATGGGTCAAAGAGTATCTGGATGCAGATGCTGAACGTCGTGTCTTATTTTTCGTTGATGAGGTAGGGCAGTTTATTGGCAACAACACCAAAATGATGCTGAAGCTGCAAACCATCACCGAAAATTTGGGGACAATTTGTGAAGGTCGAGCTTGGGTTGTCGTGACTTCGCAAGAAGACATCGACTCAGTTCTTGGCGAGATGAAAGCGAGTAGCCAAGACTTCTCAAAAATTCAGGGCCGGTTTGAGCGCTTGTCCTTATCAAGTTCAAATACCAACGAAGTTATTGAAAAACGTTTATTAGAAAAGAACGCCGAAGCGCGCAATGTATTGAGTCGCTTATTCGACGAGAAAGGCGATATTTTACGCAACCAGTTATCTTTCGACCAAACCACTACGGCGGAACTGGCGAATTATAAAGACGTTACCAGTTTTATTCATAGCTACCCATTTGTGCCATACCACTACACCTTGGTGCAAAAAATCTTCGAAGCCATTCGCAAGGCAGGCGCGACAGGGTTGCACTTAAGTCGGGGTGAACGTTCTCTGCTTGATGCCTTTCAAACCGCAGCCAAACAAGTGTCTAACGCCCAAACTGGTGTGCTTATTCCTTTGTATTACTTCTACCCTGCGATTGAAAGTTTTCTTGATAGTGCGGTCAAAAAAGATATCGATCAGGCCGCTCAAAAAAGCTCAATCAGCGAGTTTACCGTCAACATTTTAAAAACACTGTTCTTAATTCGCTATGTCGATGTCATCAAATCAACCCTAGATAACTTAGTGACTTTATGTGTTTGTGAAGTGGACCAAGATAAACGTGCACTGAGGCAGAGCATTGAGCAGAGCTTAAATGTATTAGAGCAAAACCTACTCATTTCACGTCAGGGCGATGAGTACATTTTCCTCACCAATGAGGAAAAAGAAATTGAAAACGAAATCAAAAATACCGACATCGAGCTTTCCGACGAAACCACTGAGCTTGGCAATCTGATATTCGATGAAATTTTACGGCGAAATAATAGCTACCGCTATCCTGAAAACCGCCAAGATTTCGCAATCACCCGCTTTTGTAATAGCATTCCACGCGATGGTTCGCAAGACAGCGACTTGGTCGTCAAAGTCATTTCAGCAATTGACCCGAATTACGCAGATTATGACAAAACTCAATGTGCAAATTATTCAGCGGAAGGCAACGGTTGCATTCTCATTAAGCTCGCGGATAAGCCCCGTTTATTTGCCGAGCTTCGAACCTTAATCAAAACACGTAAATTCTTGCGGATGACCGGTGGGAATCGGCCAGAGCAAGAACGATTAATGCGCGACAAGGCGTCAGAAAATAACACTCGGCAAAAGCGCATCACGGTCGAAATGGAAACGCTGTTAAAAGAAGCACAGTTTTTTGCTTTAGGCTCTGAACTGGACCCTAAAGGTAGCGTGGTGAGCAGTTTGCTCGATGACGCTTTTAAATATGTCATCGAAAACACCTTTAGTAAGTTAAAGCTTGTGAAGCCGTTCCCTGGCGATATTCGACGTGAAATTCAAAATGTGCTGATTTCTGATGATATAGCGCAGGCAAATTTTGACTTTAGTGACGCAGCTATCAACCCACAAGCATGCACAGAAGTTGAAAAATTCATCGCGTTGAATGAAGAATATGGTCGCCCAATTAATGCCGAAGACATTGTCAAAACCTTTGCTCGTCGCCCTTATGGTTGGAATGATGATGAAATTATTTTGATTTTGGCGCGCTTAGGCTTGGCGAATAAAATTTGCTTCCAAATGCGCCAGCAAGATGTGCCGTTACGTCAGCTTTATGACAACCTGATGCAAGTGCGTAAGCGCGCAGAGCTGCGCGTGCGCCGAATCAAGCAACAAACAGAAACCAACCTCAAACGTGCGTCAAAATTATTCCGAGATATATTCGCCAGCAATGCACCTGAGGGCGAAAAAGCACTTTATGACGATGCGATTGTTAGATTAAACAAGTGGCGCAAAAAGCTTGAGGAGTTTAAGGCTAAGTCGTCAACTGGTAAGTTTCCTGGGGTTACTGAAATTAATGACGGTTTGATATTGTTAGCTGGGTTGGTCGAAATCAACAGTAGCTTCCAGTTTGTTGACCAATTCATTGCGCAAGAAAGTGTGTTGTTGGATTTCGAGGAAGATTATCAAGATTTAGAAAACTTTTATGAAACTCAATTTGGAACTTGGCAAAAACTAACCAGCGCTTTAAACGTTCGGTTCGACCGCAATCGTGCCGCTTTAGCGAAAGACGCTAACGCAGCAGAAGCGTTAGATAAACTGTCGCAAATTTATAAAAATCCGCGGCCTTATCGCTTTATTCGCGATATCGAGCCTCTGATTGAGCAAGTGTCACAAGTGAACGAGCAGCTACTGGTGGCGAAACGTCAGTTTGCCTCTGAGCGCATCAATCTGCGCATAACGCGCGTGACCGAGCACTTGGCGCTTGCTGCAGCAACCGCAGATTTGAGCAACAAAGCACTGCGTCCATTCCAAGCGGGCATTGCGCGGTTAGCGCAAAGCCATAGTATTGCCGATATTCATCAAGAAATTACCGATGCTGAAGACTGGGAAGATGAAGCCGAGCAGTTGATTAATCAGTTCATCGAACAGCAGGCAAAAATTGCCCACGCAGCAGGTTTATCTGAGGCATTTGCTGCCGCTCAAGCCGCTGCGCCAGTGGCAACGCCCGCAACGCCGCTAGCCGTGAGCTATCCAACTGCATGCACAACGCAACCAGTTGCAACAGTGCAGCAGCCGCCGGCGAAAAAAGTGGTGTCGCTGGAAACTAGCCAAGTCTTTAATCAAGTGAGCAAAACTGGCTATATCGAAACCACGGAAGATGTCGATCAATACCTAAGCGCACTTCGCAGTAAGTTGCTTGGCTTGGTTAACGACAACCATAAAATTCGCATTAAGTAAGCAGGAAGGCTGGCAATCATGAACACCAAAAATCTAAAAGCATACGCCCCAAAAGCCCGTCGCCAGTTTATGCAGGCTGTTGAAACCCGCTTAGCTTGGCTTGGCATTTACCCCAGCCGGGCTGCCGATGTCAGCATGCAGGGCGAGTCCGCCATCATTGAAAACCGTGCGTTTAGCCGCAAGCAAGCCGAGCAGCGTAACCGCTTATTAGATCGCATTCATGCCCAAGGCTTCGATTTATTTGTGCGGGAAATGGCCTACACCTGGTTTAACCGTTTAGCCGCCATCCGCTTTATGGAACTCAAAGGCTACTTGGAACATGGTTTTCGGGTCCTCAGCCACCCATCTGGTGATGCCATGCCGGAAATTATCGACCACGCCGCTGCTGCTGCCGATACGCTTGGCCTTGATAAAAAACGCATGATGGAACTGCAATTAGCCGGTGATCAGCAAGAGGTGTTATACCGCGAACTATTGCTGGCGCAGTGCCACTACCTGCATGACGTGATGCCGTTTATGTTCGAAGCCATCGACGATGCCACCGAGCTGCTACTGCCAGATAACCTCACTAAAACCGATTCGTTACTCAAAGGCTTAGTGCAGGAAATTCCCGAAGAAGACTGGGCAAACATCGAAGTGATAGGCTGGCTCTATCAGTTCTACATTTCTGAGCATAAAGATGCGGTCATCGGCAAAGTGGTGAAATCGGAAGATATTCCAGCCGCCACCCAGCTTTTTACACCGAACTGGATTGTGAAGTATCTGGTGCAAAACTCATTAGGCCGGCAGTGGCTGCAGACTTACCCAGATTCTGCCATCAAAGCCAAAATGGAGTATTTTATTGACTCAGGCGAGCAACCGGCAGAAGTTCTGGCTCAGCTTGCCGCACACACACCCGCCAGTATCGACCCAGAAACCATTAAAGTGTTAGACCCAGCCTGTGGCTCGGGTCATATTTTGGTGGAAGTGTACGAGCTGCTACGTGAAATTTATCTCGATCGCGGTTATCGCCTGCGCGACATTCCGCTGATTATCCTCAGTAAAAACATTTTTGGCCTAGACATTGATGACCGGGCCGCGCAGCTAGCGGCCTTTGCCTTAATGATGAAAGCGCGCGAAGACGACCGGCGTATTTTTGAACGCGTCAAAACCGAGCATATTCAACTGAATATTTTTGCCCTGCAGCCAACTGCGGGCTGGCAAGCAGCAAAATTGTGGCAAGCATTAAACCTCGATGGTAAAGCCCAACGTGGTAGCAGTGGCGATCTATTTGCCGCACTAGATACCCCACAGGTTGCCGAGCCAAGCCAGCAAGGGTTGTATGCGCCGTATTTTAGCTTGCTGCAGGATTTAACCACGGCGTTTGCCCAAGCCAAAACGCTGGGTTCTTTAGTGCAAGTGGAACACACAAAGCTTGAGGCTCTTCGAAACTTCCAAGCGTTATTGCAGGAAAAATTGCACGGGAGTGACCCGGCCGCAAAACAAACCGCTGCGATTTTGCTGCCGATAGTGCAGCAGGCCATAGTGCTGGCTCAGCAATACGATGCAGTGATTGCTAATCCGCCTTATATGGGCAGTAAAGGCATGAATGCCGAGCTTAAAGATTTTGTGAATAAACAATTTCCAAATACCAAGTCTGATTTATTCGCCGTGTTTATGGAGCGTGTATTCGGCTTGCTTAAACCAACGGGCGTTAATGCCCAAATTAACATGCAGTCTTGGATGTTCCTCTCTAGTTATGAGAAATGGCGTGAGTGGTTGTTACAGCATAAAACCATCATCACCATGGCACATCTCGGCTCCAGAGCCTTTGACAGTATCAGCGGCGAAGTGGTATCGACGACAGCCTTTGTCATTTCTAATCAACCGTATTTGCAGTACCAAGGTGCTTATTTCCGTTTGGTGGACGGCAAATCTGAAGCGGAAAAACGCCAGATGCTGCTGAGCTCAATTGCTTAATTATGCTTAACAGCAATCTACAAAACTTTACTCGGGTGAAGCTTGTGCTCTAAAGGTTTTGCAATCATCAATAATTTTCAGCAGGAATAATGGATTATGAGTGAGTCGCTAAGAGAACTGATGACGGCTGAAATAAAAAAGAGTTCGGCATTTGATGTCCAAATGGGTTTAGAAACTGCAAACGCCCTGATTGCTGCAGGCTTTCATACGTCAGCTTTTTTACAGTATTGGCAAGTCACTGAGGCAATGGCAAAAGAGCTGATGGTGATTGCTAAGTATTCTGATGATTGTGTTGATGCCACCAACAAAACATTAAAAATTTACAAAAAACACTTTAAAGCAAATAGTCAAATTGTTGTTGAAGCTCAAATTAGACAAGATTTACAGAGCAGTTTTATAACCTTGTTTAAATCGAAAGCAGAGCAGAGTAGTCGAAACATTGATATAGGTGCCATTACCAAATCTTTAAATACCTTAGGTGTGGCCTTTAACGATGCTTATTTACAATTTTTACTCGCAACAAAGGTAAAAGATTTGCCAGTGGGTATCCAGCTCAATGATAAGGCGACTGTGCGTGAACGACGTAACCAATTGGTGCATCGTAATGGTCAAATTTCAGATGTTGATCTAGCCATATTGCAGCCTGTATTTCACCACTTCTTTGATTTGATAAAACAAGTAAAAAATACCGCTTAAGTGCGTCAGATATAAAATCTTTAAACCCAAAACTCTGTGGATTTAACCAAGATATGGCGCACGCGCGCAAAGCATTACCCAAAGGGGAATAGGCATGAGCCAACAAGAACAAAACGACAAAAGCCAACATTTTTATCGCGCTTCGGCAGCGGATTTTCAGAAAATCCCTGGAGGCTCGATTGGATATTGGCTAAGTCAAAAAATGCTTAGTATTTTTGAAGAGAATGATTCCTTGGCTGAGCATTGCGTCATTCGAGAAGGTATTAACACTGGGGACAACGATAAATTTCTTCGGAGATGGCACGAAGTCTCTCTTAGTAAATTTTGTCTTCCTGAGCGGTTTGATAGTACGAGTGGTTTTAAGTGGTTCGCTCACAAAAAAGGTGGTGAGTTTAGAAAATGGTTTGGAAATAGAGAATTTATATTAAATTGGGAGAGTGATGGAAAAGATATCCATGATTTTCATGGTCTACCCTTAGACTTTAATGGTGCGCCAGTTCGCGGTAAATCATATTTTTTTAAGCCAGGTTTGAGTTGGAGCAGGATAAGCTCAGGTAGTTTTGCGTTAAGATTTTATGAATCTGGAATGACCTATGACTCTACAGCACCATCAATTTATGCTGAACCCAATACTCTTTTAAAAATATTAGGCTTGCTGAATAGCAAACTAGTCTTCCTGTTGCTTGAAGGCTTAAGTCCGACTTTAGATTTTAGAATCACAAGTCTTGGTAGACTTCCATTTGCTGCAGATAAAATAAACTTTGATTCTTGTAACGATTTACCTCCAGCAAAGCTTATTGAACTATCGAAGCTAGACTGGAATACCTTCGAACATTCGTGGGATTTTGCTTATCACCCATTGATTATGAGTAGTGGTGCTTCAAAATTACTTGTGAATAGTTACCAACAGTTAAGATCGCATTTCCAAGAAATGACATCTAAAATGTGGCTTTTTGAAAAAGAAAACAATAAATTTTTTATCGAAGCTTACAACTTAGAAACTGAAATCAGTTCGGATGTGCCATTAACTGAAGTATCGCTTAACTGTAATCCATATTATCGTTATGGTGGAGAACGAACCGAACAAGAATATGAAAGTCTTTTGTTATGTGACACAGTTAAAGACTTACTATCTTACTTAATCGGCTGCATGATGGGCCGCTACTCCATAGACAAATCCGGCCTTACCCTCGCCAGTCAAGGCGAAACCTTACAAGATTATCTTAACCAAATCCCCAATCCGCGTTTTATTCCTGATAATGATGCCATTTTACCGCTGACCGATCAGGAATGGTTTGCGGATGATGTCACCAACCGCGTGCGTGAATTTGTTAAAGTGGTGTGGGGCGAAGAAACACTGCAAGAAAACTTGGCCTTTATTGCCGAATCGTTGTGTTTGCATGCCATTAAAGGTAAAAAGGGCGAGTCCGCCATTGTGACTATCCGCCGCTATTTAAGTACCCAGTTCTATAAAGACCACTTAAAAACCTATAAAAAGCGGCCGATTTACTGGCTGTTTAGCAGCGGTAAAGAAAAAGCCTTTGAGTGTTTGGTTTACCTGCATCGCTATAACGAAAGTACCTTAGCCCGCATGCGCACCGAATACGTCACACCGCTGATGGGTAAATACGACGCCCAGCAGAGCCTGCTGCAAGAGCAACTAAATGACGCCAGTCCAGCCCAGCAACGCGAGTTGGAAAAACAATTAAAAGACCTCGCGAAAAAACAAACCGAACTACGCGCCTTTGACGAAAACCTCAAACATTACGCCGATATGCGCATCAAACTCGATTTAGATGATGGTGTGAAGGTGAACTACGGTAAATTCGGTAATTTGCTGGCAGATGTTAAAGCAATTACTGGAAGTGAAAATTGATTCTTTACTCTGAACAGATAGTGCTTCAAATTACTAATAATCTATCTGAGAAATCAAAAATGTTAACGGTGCAGACATAGAGTGAATCCGTAAATATGTGAACGAAATTTAAAAATACCATTCTCGTTGATAGCTGAAATAAAAATTCAGTTCCTTTCTTAAAGGAAACTAGTTTTGATTGTCAGATAATATTTTATCGGACATAGAATAAACCAAAGGTAATAGGCATGAGCCAACAAGGAAAAACCGACAGAAGCCAGTATTTTTACAGATCCTCGGCTCAGGGCTTTATGAAAATCCCAGGGAATCCGATTGCATATTGGGTCACAAAATCCGTTTATGGTGCATTTGAAATTTCTAAAGCTAGTGATTTTTTTTATTCAGATGGTGTAACAAAAACTGGGAATAATGATAAATACGTCAGGCTGTGGTGGGAGTGCAACATATTAAAAATAAAAAACACTGATTATTTTAGATTTTACTCGAAGGGTGGCGCAGCTCGTTATTATTATGGAAATCTTGAATATCTAGTTAAGTGGGATCCCTTGTCACGAGATCACTATAAGAGCGACCATATAGCTAGGATATCACCTAAGAAAAATTGGGAACAGCAAGGTATTACTTGGAGTGACATCACAAGCGGTGCTAATTCATTCAGGCTATTAAGCGCTGGAGAAATTGCATCAACCTCTGGTCCAGCGATTTTTGAAAAAAGTGGAAATGCTTTAAGAACTCTTGTGTTTTTAAGCTTTCTCAACACAAAGGCTGCCCAATATTTTATAAGGGTAATAAACCCAACAATTCATGCAAATCCAAATGATATATTAAATATGCCATTTGATAGTGAAATTTGTGATTATGTTGAACCTTTTTCAGTAGAGTTGCTTAATCTTTTTAAAGATGAATGGGACTCTAACGAATTTTCTTATTGTTTTAAATTTTTCATGTCCAGTTCGCAAATCGGTAGCATGCATAGCGAATTTAAATTGCTGATAAATAGCAATGAACAAATGCTGGAAAGGATAAGGTTTTTATTGGAAAAAATAAATTGTCATTTTGTCGAAAAATTTAGCCTTGATGATGTTGTAGAAAAATTTTATAAAATTTCTGAATTGTCTGTAAAGTTAAAAACAAAAGAAGATTTGATTATTAATTATCTTTCTTACACCATCGGCTGCATTATGGGCCGCTACTCTATCGACAAGCCCGGCCTCATCCTGGCCAGTCAGGGCGAAACATTACAAGATTACCTGTATCAAATCCCTAACCCGCGTTTCATGCCCGATCACGATGCTATTTTACCGCTCACCGATCAGGAGTGGTTTGCTGATGACGTCACCAACCGCGTGCGCGAATTTGTTAAAGTGGTGTGGGGCGAAGACACGTTGCAAGAAAACTTAGCCTTTATTGCCGAATCGCTGTGTTTGCATGCCATTAAAGGTAAAAAGGGCGAGTCCGCCATCGAGACAATTCGCCGCTATTTAAGCACCCAGTTTTATAAAGACCACTTAAAAACCTATAAAAAACGGCCGATTTACTGGTTATTTAGCAGCGGTAAAGAAAAAGCCTTTGAATGCTTGGTCTACCTGCATCGCTATAACGAAAGTACCTTAGCCCGCATGCGCACCGAATACGTCACGCCGCTGATGGGCAAATACGACGCCCAGCAAAACCTGCTGCAAGAACAACTGAATGACGCCAGCCCAGCCCAGCAACGCGAGTTGGAAAAGCAATTAAAAGACCTCGCGAAAAAACAAACCGAACTACGCGCCTTTGACGAAAACCTGAAACATTACGCCGATATGCGCATCAAACTCGATTTAGATGATGGCGTGAAGGTCAATTATGGTAAATTTGGTAACTTGTTGGCAGAGGTAAAAAATATTACTGGCGATAAGGAGTAAGTGATGCAAATAAAGTCGCTGCGTTTGCAAAATTTCAAACGATTTCAAGATGAAACCTATCAGTTTCAACATCAGTTTACGGTGATGATCGGTGAAAATGCGACTGGCAAAACCAGCATCCTGGAAGGGTTGTCTATTTTTGCCGGTGCTTTTTTACTTGGCTTCGAAAATGCGACAAAGCGTCATATCAAACAAAGTGAAGTCAGAAAAAAGTTACTGACAGTAGGGGAAGTTGATACGCTGGAGCCGCAGTATCCGGCCATTGTATCTGGTACTGCAAAGCTGCCTGCTGCACTGCTGCATTCAAGTGCAGATAAAGATGTTCATTGGTCGCGCGAACTTTCCGGTAATAAAAATAAAACCACCCGGGTGAATGCGAAAAATATCGCCGACCTGGGCAAACACAGTGCCAAGCAGGTACAAGATGGCGTTGAAGTGCAGTTACCGTTATTGGCCTACTATGGCACAGGCAGGCTGTGGGATAAAAAGTCAGAAGGTCAGCTGTCAAAGCCCGATTCGCGTGACATTGGCTATCGGGATTGTCTGGATCCACAATCGAACCATGCCTTGTTTGAAAAATGGTTTGCCCGCTTAGAAATTGCCGGCCTGCAAAGAAAAAAAGAATATGGTGTGGTTGAAGCCGTGCGCTCCACCGTAAAGCAGTGTATTCCGGGCTGTAATCATTTCTACTTTGATATTGCGCTCGGCGAGTTGGTGGTTGAACTTGAAAACCAAGGCACCATTTGTTTTAGCGATTTAAGTGATGGCTATCGCAATATGTTGGCGATTGTGGCGGATATCACCCACCGCGCAGCCAGATTAAACCCGCAATTTGGCAAGGACGTTGCGAAGGAAATTTATGGTGTGGTGTTGATTGATGAAATCGATTTACATCTGCATCCTAAATGGCAACGCCGGGTCGTTGATGACTTAAAAACCGCCTTTCCAAAGTTGCAATTTATCGCTACCACGCACTCACCATTTATTATTCAAAGTATGCAGGCGGGGGAAGTGATTGACCTATCTGCTAAACCTCAACAGCACTTGTCTCTACAGACACTCTCAGTTGGCGTTAGCGAACCTATTTCAACACATTTACCCAAAGCGCCTTATGTTGGTCGAAGCATCGAAGATATTGTTGAAGATGTAATGGGGGTGCCTTTACCCAGCCGAAGCCTGCGTTTGCAAAACATGTTTGATGCCGCAACCGAATATTACCAACTGCTTGAACGAGCTAAAGAATTACCTGAACGGGCAAGTGCCGAAAAAGAGCAGTTAAAGACAAAACTGGATGCGCTGGTTGCACCTTTTAGTGACGATGTGGCTTATCACGCGTTTTTAAACATGGAGCGTTTGGCAGCGGGCTTATCTCTGAAAAAGGATGTTGACGGGGGTAAACAATGAGACCCGTTGAAAGGCCCAATAACTTTAAGACATTCAACACATATCAGGACGCACGGAGAGATCTAATAGCAGCCTTTGGCGAATATTGTTCCTACTGCGAAATGCATCTCGATGCCTCGTTAGCGGTTGAGCATGTGCAACCCAAAGATCTGCATGCAGATTTAGCCTTGTCCTGGTCGAATTTTTTATTGGGCTGCACCAATTGCAATTCGACAAAAGGCAAAAAGAACCCAGGCCTAAGTAATTGTTTATGGCCAGATCGGGATAATACGGTTATTGCTTTACGTTATCGTGAAGGCGGCATTGTTGACGTTAATCCGTCACTCAATCCACAGCAAGCTGCACTGGCAAAAATTCTGATTGATTTAGTGGGCTTAGACCGAAAGGCTGATGATGCCACCGCGTCCGATAGGCGTTGGTTAAATCGTCGTGAGGCTTGGGATAAAGCGAAACGCGCACTGGAGCGTCTTGGCCGGACAGATAACAATGATATGCGTGAGCAAATTGTGGAAACCGCCACAGCCAATGGTTATTGGAGTGTATGGATGACTGTTTTTGGCCAAGATGTCGACATGCGTCAACGATTTATTAATGCAATGCCAGGGACTGCAAAAACATGTTTCGATGTAAATGCATCTGCCATTCCACGTGCTCTCGGAGTTGTTTAGATTTTATAATTTAAACCGTAAGCACTAATTAAGATTCATAACCTGCGCCAAATCCTTCACCGACGAGAAATAAAAAAGTTACCAGTGAAGGCCATCTCCAAGCATGCATGGCCCGCTGAAATGTTGAGGGCAAATAGCCCAAATGAAGCAAGGAATAGATTATATGGACGTAAAAGCACTTAAAAAGTTTTTAGCAAAAGCCCGCGCGCTATTTAAACAAGAGTTTTTACTGCAATTACAGCAGGCCGGCTTCAGCGAAGATTTAACCGCGGCCACATCACCTAGCGTGCAGGTTTTATTGTCGCAGTATTTAATGTCACCTTTAACGACGCCTTTATTGAATCAGTGCAGCGAGAAAACGCACGATGCGCTGGCAGAAGTGCTTGCTTTTACCTGGTTCCATCGGCTCTGTGTGGTCCGTTACTTAGAGCTTAACCAGCAGTTGAATCATGGCGTGAGAGTGCTTTCATCCACAACTAACAGCCATGGCTTTCAGATGTTGGATGAGGTGGTCGAGCATTGTGATGCGCTGGGGTTAGATAAACAGCGGATTATTGAGTTGAAACTGGCTGCAGACCAAGATGCGGTGTTGTTTCGGCTGATTTTATTGGGGCAATGCCAGCAATTAAGCGCTGCGATGCCGTTTTTATTTGCGGCCGAGCCTGGTTTGGCTGAGTGTTTATTGCCGCAGGATTTAACTCGAACCAATTCCATTGTGCGTTTTGTGGTTGATGAACTGCCAGAGCAATGCTGGCAAAGCATCGATATCTTTACCGCCCTCTATGATGGCTATTACGTTGACTTAAACAAAGAGCTGCCAAAAAAGATTGGCCACGCTGAACTTGCCAAAGCAACGCAAACCGTGGAACCGCGCTGGGTGAGCCAATACATGCTCGAAAATACCCTCGGTCGGCGCTGGCTGGAGTTACAGCCTGCATCGGCTCTCGCCGCAAAACTTACGTATTATCTGCCAAGCGCTGAACAGCCCCCTGAGGTTGTGGATTATCTGCTTGGCCTCACATCAAATGCTGCCCACCCGGAGCACCTTCGGGTACTGGACCCGGCCTGTGGCAGTGGCCAAATGTTGGTGCAAGCCTATGCCATCTTAAAAAATATCTATTTGGAAAAAGGCTATCAGCTTCGGGATATCCCACAGCTTATTTTTCGCCACAATCTGTTTGGGTTAGATATTTGCCAACGCGCGATGCAGATGACTGGGCTCACGTTGGTGTTATTCGCATTACAAGACGACCGGCGTTATTTGACGCGCCCCGCAAGCTTGAACCTGTTTAATCTTCGATGTGACGACGAAACTGCCGGGTTACCAGCAGCGTTTAAGCGCCAGTGCATGACACTGGGCGCGCTGGCGGAGCGCCCGCAAGTTTTACCCGAGGACAATTCAGCATCAAATGCCGCATTACTAAATGCCAGATCACTGCACCAGGTGTTTCAATCACAATTTGATGTGGTGGTTTGTTATCCGCCAAATCTAGGCATTATTGGTGCGGGCGATAGCCTAGAACCTTTAAAGCAGGCTGCCAAGCAACGCTTTCCCTCGACGAAGAGCAATCTGGCGACGATGTTCTTTAATCAGGCGAGTCAATGGTTAAAACCGAATGGCTTGATGTCGTTAATCTTAAAAGACAGTTGGTTGTTCTTATCGCGCTATGAGCAAATGCGCGAAATCCTGTTTCAGGAATTAAGTTTAACCACCTTGGCGCATTTTGGCCGTAGCGTGATCCCCGAGCAGCATCAAATGAATGCCGCGGTGATCCGCAAAGCCGCGTTGCCTGACTACCTTGCAACCTTTTGTTTTGTTGATGGCAGCGATTTAACGAATAAAAATCAAGATGGGCAAGTTATTCAGGCGCAGCCGGTGGAGTTTCCGCCCAAGAATAAGCGGCATGTGGTGAACTCGTTAAGTCGAATGAAAATGGTTCCAACCAAGCCACTGTCGTATTGGCTCTCAGCTGATTTGCAGCAAGTGTTTCAGCGCGGCAAGCCTTTGGCCAAAGCGGTAAAAACAAAAGCCTGTGGTAAAACGGCCGACCGCGAAAAAGAGTGTCGGCATTGGTGGGAACTTCCTACGCAGCTGAGCCTAGGTAAGATTTCCTACTGGAAGCCCTTAGCCACAGGGGGCAGCTTCAGGCGTTGGTATGGCAATAGCAATTTGCGGGTAAGGCAAGACTACGCCGAACAGCTGGGGCTGTTTAGCTCTGGCTCAGGTGTGATCAATTCCTGGACTGCGATGTCGCCTATTTTTAATGCCCGTGAGATTGATGCACACACCTATGTGGATTCGTCAGGCCCTTGTTTTGCTGTTGAGACGGCGGAGCAACAAAGGTTGTTTTTGCTTGGTGTATTTAACAGCAAAGTGTTTGATGAATTAGTCAAAGCGGTTTATCCCGAGGGTGTGTTAGGTTCCATTCGACCGGCGGATTTAGCTGCTATTCCGATCCCTGACGCGACGGATGCAATGACGAGTGACATCGCGGATAAAGTCCAGCAACTCGTTGCCATCGCACGGCGTGATTGGCAAAGTGTGGAAAGTGGCATTGAGTTTACCTTGCCGGCTATTCTTCAGGTTCGCAATCAATTAGCCATGCCGACATCTGATTTGCAGCAGTGTTATCAGCAAGTACAAGCCGAGCATGTGCAAGAAGTCAGCCGAGCATTGCAGCTTGAGCGTGCGGTGAATACCGCGATACAAAGTTGTTATGAGCTGGCTGCCGATAGCACTGCCCCGGTGCCTGTCAGCGAAATTAGTTTGCAGCAGAATCCTTTTTATCAAAGCGAACTTATCGACGTCGATCAGTCCGATGCACAGACCCAGCAGGCTCTCAGTAAGCAATGGCTTGCTCAACATCAGGCCGAGCAAGTAGAACAGCTGATTAGTTATTTGATCGGCTGTTTGATGGGGCGCTTTGCGACCAATTCAGCAACTGCGTTAGGCTCTGTGGTGCTGGGACATGACCAACCCCCAGTGTTTGAACAGTTAAAAGCCGCACAGCATTATCAAGATTATCCACTGGATATCGACGGTATTGTGCCTTTAGCTGCAGAAGCCTGGACTTATCCTGATGATGCGACAGCCCAGCTCGGTCATTTTGTGAAGAAACTTTTTGGCCCAGAATTGTTTGCCAACAACATGGCGTTTATTGCTGAAAGCCTGCGTTTGAAATATAACGATTTGGCGAATCACGGCGACATTGATGCTGTTATCCGCGGTTATATGACTGCGCATTTCTTCAAAGAGCATTGCCGTCGCTATCAACGTAAACCCATTTATTGGTTATTCAGCAGCGGCAAAGAGCGCGCCTTTCAATGCCTGATTTATCTGCATCGCATGACAGAAGCAACATTGCCCCGGCTGCGCATTGAATACGTGGTGCCGCAGCTTGTGAGATTTGAATCACAACTGGAATTTCTGCAAGAACAGATGACAAAGGCCAGCCCCGCCGAGCTGCGTGGTTTGGAATCTCAGCTTAAGAGTTTGTTGAAGAAACAGGCAGAGCTGCGAGCATTTGACGAAAACCTTAAACATTATGCCGATATGCGCATCAAACTGGATTTAGCAGATGGCGTGAAGGTAAATTACGGCAAATTTGGCAATTTGCTGGCGGATGTAAAATTAATTGCGTCAGGGACGGAAGATTGAGATGAAATTACAAAGCTTAAATGACATTTTTGAACGGCGACTATTACGTATTCCAGACTACCAGCGGGGTTATGCTTGGACCGAAAGTCAGCTTGAAGATTTTTGGGAGGACCTGTTGCAGCTCGATATCAATCGAGTGCATTACACTGGTGTTGTCACGTTAGAGCCCGTTAAGCGAGAGCTATGGCAGCGTTGGGACAACGAGATGTGGCTCATCGAAGATGTGGGTTATAAGCCTTATTATGTCGTTGATGGTCAGCAACGGTTGACCACGTCCATGGTGCTGTTGCAAGCGATGCTAGAGACAGTTCCGAATGATGAACAACTGAATTACCAATCGATTGAAAGTATCCGTAAGCGGTTTATCCTATTCAAAGCAGACGATAAAATTCGCGAAAGTTTCATTTTTGGCTATGAAAAAGATAACCCAAGTGATGAGTATCTGAAGACTCGCATTTTTGGTATTCATTCGCACTCTGACCAGCAAACACAGACTCTGTACACCCGAAATTTGAGTGTTGCTAAGGAGTTTTTCAAAGCGAGATTGGCAGAACTTCCGGTTAGTGAAATTGCGATCCTTTATAAAAAATTGACGCAAAAGTTGCGATTCAACTTATATGAAATCGATGAGGAAATTGATGTCTTTGTGACATTCGAGACGATGAATAACCGCGGTAAGCCTTTGACTAGCCTTGAGTTGCTGAAAAATCGTCTAATTTACTTGTCTACTTTGTTTGTGGATAGCCATGGCAAAGAAAAACTTCGTACGATGATCAATGATGCTTGGAAAACGATGTACGAGTATCTCGGTCGAAATCCAGATGTGCCACTCAGTGATAATTTGTTTTTGCGAAATCACTGGACGATGTACTTCAAATATTCCCGCCGAAAGGGTGATGATTATATTGAGTTTTTGCTTGGTGAGAAATTTACAGCTCGAAATATTACGCACCCTAAGAGCGCTGAAGATAAGTTGGAAATTGGTGAAATTGTCGATTATGTAACGAGCCTACAGAAATCGATTGTGTATTGGTTTTATATGCACAACCCTTTTTATCCGCAAACTCACACGGTAAATGATCACAATGCTATTTATCTGGACCGCTTAAACAGACTGAGTTTCCGCTCATTCCGGCCACTGATACTTGCCGCATTTGTCTCGGGCCAACAGGTTGAAGATATCAATGAATTGTTGAAAGCTGCTGAGCGCTACAATTTTACGTTATTCAATCTCAGTCAGCGTCGCTCGAACACTGGTGATACAGAGTTTTTCTCGATGGCGAGAGAACTTTTACAAGGCAAGTTGGGAATTGCCGCAGTGATCGCGACCATCGCACAATGGACTGAGAAGTATTTTGAGCCATCCAAGTTCTACGGTTATATCGCGGAAAAGTATGAGCTGAATTACGATGGTTTTTATCAGTGGGATGGCCTGCGGTATTTTTTATATGAATATGAACTATGGCTACAACAGCGTGGTAAACATGCGACTGACAAACTGAGCTGGCATGGTTTGGCTAAAACCAAAGCTGATCAGGTAACTATTGAACATATTTTTCCGCAAACGCCGACAGATCCATACTGGCAGGAACGGTTTGGTCACTTTTCCGATGACGAAAACTATCGATTGATGCACTCTCTCGGTAATTTAGTACCCTTATCTCGTGCCAAAAACTCATCGCTACAAAAAGACAGTTTTGATTTGAAAAAGAACAATAATCATGGCGTTGGTTATTACAACGGTTCTGCGGCCGAAAATGAAGTGTGCTTACAACATGAATGGTCAGCAGACGAAATTTTGCGTAGGGGTATGAGTTTGCTCAGTTTTATGGAGCAGCGGTGGGCGATCAAGCTTGGCGATGACGCTTTTAAACAAAAGCTGTTGCACTGCGAGCATCTGATGGTATCCGCATAACTTATAGAAATACACAGTTGCGAAATTGATTGCTTATATACCCACATTTTATGTATTGAGCATTTTAATGTGGGTAAAAGTATACCGATGTTTAGCTTGGTCAATTGTCATCAGATGCAAAGGGAATATTCATGCAATTAAGACCCTACCAGCAGGAAGCCGTCATCGAACTGTTCCAGTTTTGTTTAGGCTTTGAGCATCGAGGGTTGGTAGTCTTACCGACTGCAAGCGGCAAAACAGTGATTTTTGTCGAGTTGGTGCGTTTGCTATTAAAGCGTAATGTGAATTATCACGTGTTGTTGCTTGGGCATACTCAAGAAATTGTGCAGCAAAATGAAAATAAGCTTTTAGCTGTATGGCCTGAAGCACCGGTCGGCGTTGTTTGTGCAGGGCTGGGGCGCTGTGAAATTACCCAAGTCATTTCGGCCTCTCGAGATTCAATAGTGAGTCAGCTCGCGCTGCTACCTATGTTTGATTTAGTTATCATCGACGAAGCTCATCTCATCACGCCCGAAGAGAGCGGTCGTTATCAGCGTATCCTGACAGATCTGAAATCTAAAAATCCTAAATTGAAAATATTGGGATTCACCGCAACGCCGTTTCGCAGCCGCAAAGGATACTTACATAACAAAGAAGGGCTAAACCTTTTTGATAAAGTGGTGTATCACAAACGAATCGATGAATTGACGCAGGGGACATATCTATGTCCACTTCGTGCGATGACGGTGGATGCAAATGCAATAGCTGATACTAGTCGGGTTCGCTACAACGCCAATGACTTTTATGAAACAGAGCTTTATAAAGTAACTAATGTTGAGAGCTTGGCTGAGGTGATTGTTGCTGATTGGCAAAGAAAAACAGCAGGTCGTTTATCGACAGTTTTTTACGCGGCTTCTTTGCCACAGGCGAGAATGATAGAAGAAGTATTGGCAGATTGCGGCTATGAATTTCCTTTAATTACTGGCAAAACTCCGAAATTGCAACGAGTCGAATGGCTTGAGCAATTTGAAAAGGGGGAGTTAATGGGGCTAATCAACTTTGGCACCTTAACCACCGGATGGGATAGTCCAAGAATGCAGTGTATTGTCATGTCGCGGCCGACCATGAGCCCAGGGTTATTCTTACAAGTCATTGGTCGAGGTCTGAGGACATCTCCGTTCAAAACAGAAACTCTGTTACTTGATTATGGCGAAAACTTAAAACGTTTCGGCCCGATAGACCGAGTGAGGCCTGAATCTGAAGATCGAAAACGGTTTTTAAACAAAGACAAAATTAAGACCTGTCCGGTGTGCGACACACTGCTATCGGTATACGCTAATGAATGTCATCACTGTACTGAAAGCTTTGAAATCAGCTCGCGAGTCTCTGAATGCACCGCCTGTGGTAACCTCAGTGACTATTTCGCCGATAACTGTGAAGTTTGTGGCGAGAGTTTTTATGATGAATAACAATTATTGGTGTATTTATTGTCTTTATTAGTTCTTCAAAAAGTACACTTAATTTTTAGTATTTTCTTTTTATCTGGAGTGATTTTTGAATGCGTGATTTTATTTACCTTTTAGCTTTGCTAGTTAATTTCATAATAATTGTCATAAGTGTTTTTTCTGGAGGATGGCTTCTCTCAATATTTTTTTTATTTATTCAGGTTTTGATAGTTAGAAACTATTTAAAAAGTAAATCAATATCATGTCCAGCGGTGCCTGAAATTAATTCAATTGTTCAGCATGATCATGTTCACGAAAAACAAACTGCATTGAGTTCAGAAGTCCAACCTGTAGGTGCAGGAGTCAATGACGAGCTTCCTAGTAGATTGCAAGTAAAGCGATTTGAACGAGTTCCTGTTGTTGGAGTATCATTTTGTAATGAAGATGGCTCTAGTAGGCAAGAAGCGATAGCTTTATTAAAGTCAGGTAATCATGTTCTAATTAGTTTAAATCCCTCAGAACTATTGTCGAATAGAGTATCGGTATACAGTTCTTTAAGATGTATTGGCTCACTTTCTGCTGAAGTGGTTCAAATGCTATCTACTTTCAATTTTAAAGAGTCATTAGGCATCGTTCGTGATATTGGAATAGGTCATAATGGGATTTATTCATTAACTATTGATTTTGATACTAGTAATACTTCTGATCTGTTTTATTACTTCAAGAGCTTAGTGCAAGGTCGATTGTTTAAGGGTGAGCGTATAAGTCTTAACTTTATGAAGATAAGAGCTTATTCGGACTATCGAAATTTGAACGGATCAAAATGTATACATGATATATTGAATGAAATGATAGTAGGGCAGGATGTATTGGTTCGGTGTGAGCGCTCGGGTGATGTTCAAGACAGGACGGCTGTTATCTGTCATGCAAAGGAAGTTGGTTTACTGCCTAAATCGTTGTCTAAATTTTTTTCATATCTATATTTTGATTCAGCTGTTGGTTCAGTATTTGATATTTGTGAGCTCGAGAGTGGTAAAGTTGATTTTAGAATAAATTTTAAGGTAAATATAAAGGTTACTGAAAATAACCAAATTTTTAGTGAGTTTTTTGATTGTGAACGTTATTTTTCATTTCCAGTAATTTTATTTTTTATAATTTTTGACACGTTTGGCTATGATAAGGGTGAGTTTGCAAATTTTATATTTATGCATAAAACGCTTGGTGCTGTGAAATTTAATTTTTACCCGGAGTCATGTGATGATAATTCTGAAACCATGATTAATATTCAAGGTAAGCCAAGCAGATATGTTGAGGGAGTGGTTTTAAAGGATGGTAGAGCGTGTAAGTTTTCATTTGATTTTTCTTTCTTTGAAGAGTTCTTTACTTATGTGGGTGTAAATGAATATGACTATGAATTTTTCAGAAAAAGAATAAGAAGTATCAACATTACTCCGTTTATTTTGAATTATTTTGACATGCGTGGGGACGGCAGTGAACACACTAGCAAATCAAAAGGCATGCTTAATTTCAAAAAAGTTTTTTCACATCAACTAGAAGCTTGTGAAGTTTTCGATTTATCCCAAATGCCATACGATTTAGGATATGAGTATTATGATTCGAAAAATTCATGGTATGCGAGTATGGAACCGGAATACGAAATAAATGAGCAATTCAATAGCTGAATTATAAATTTTAAGCTTTTCTGTCACTAAATTCCAAAGAATCCCTCTATTGACGCGAGCGATTTGAAATCAGCTCGCGAGTCTCTGGATGCACCGCCTGTGGCAACCTCTGTGACTATTGTTTGTGTCGAAAGTTTTTATGATGAATAAGCAAATATTGAGTCGAAATCTGGTTACCTGCCTAGTTTTTTGAACAATGACTCAAAATGCTCATTCGCCTCTTTTGCATTCAAAATCTGACGTTCCTCTAGGATTTGAGTATTATATTCCAACAGCTTCTGGATAAAGACATCAAAAAAGCCGAGGGGAAGGATAAGGCTAATCACGACTGACACCACAATAACCTCAAGGAGCCAGTTTGGGAAAAAGAAATATGAAATAACAACTAAGGCGGCTAAGACTATTTTTGATATTTTGACTAGTCCACAAAATTTCAATGCTAATTGGATTTCTTGTTCTAGTGATGTTTTTAAATTAACCATGTTGGTTCCGCTGTTGGTACGTTAGTTGTTAAAGATTGTCGATAATTGAAAAAGTCAAAAGAAGGATTCACACATTCGTTTTTAGTTTAATTTGAATTAATTCCTCGAATTTCTTTAATCTGTACAACAGTAAATGGCTCCTCTTTCGTGTGGGCAATTCTATGGCATGTCGGACATAAGCAAACCAGTTCTGAAAGTGAAACAACGCGTTCACCATAAGATGCGAGTGGCTTGGTGTGATGGCAATCGATGATAAATTTACCGCTATTTTCTAACCTAAATCCACATGCTTGGCAGGTATAGTTGTCACGTTTTTTACACTCATTTACGATACTTTGGTTCCTCATTAAAAAACTCACTTGTTGATCAACTTCATACCCTTCAAGTGCTTTTATGTCATGCATTTCGTAGTCTGCTTTTAAAGGATTATTCTCATTTAGTTTTTGACGTGCAACATGGCTGAGCGAGCAGTTTGCATTTCTACGAAAGTGCTCAAAATGCGCTGGCGCATGCCCACCATCTTGATGTGGTTTAACTCTTTCATGACATTCAATGCATGTAAAATTAGGGGAGGCCTGGTTATTAGTTTTTGCTTGAGTTTTCAGTCTCAGTCCTTCTTGTACTGAAATTTCATGGTTGTTATAGATACATGTTGTTGCAGTTGGCATGGCTATCTCGGAATAATAATTGTTATAATGTTATATCTGATTCTCTATTGAGATCCTGAACGATCTGAATACTCAATGCAAATTTTTATAATCGGGATCTTAGGAGGAATAAACTCATCAGTATCTACATTTTTTATAAATAATATACGTGGTGGTTCATTTGTCTCTGTTACGCAAAAATCGTTCATGGAGTAAGTAATTTCATTAAAATGTGCAATCCAGCTTGAACTAATTATTCTTAACTGCCCTCCGTATCCCTTCATTACAATTTTTTTGTAGGTGCCGCACAAATCGTTAACTAGGCGCGACCATTCGCATTTAGTTGGATCGATGACTTCTTTTCCTATATCACTAAATAAAGCCATTCGTTGTATAGCTTCAACTATTCCTCTTGGTGATTTAAGGAAATGTGAGTTGTTGGGATTAGGCCAACCAATTTGGAATGGTGCAATTGTTCTTATCGCTGGCGAAATTAGTGAGTTTGGCATTAAGAGATAGCGGCTACAATCACTCAATCCGCATATGTTGCTGCTGAGCAGGTAAGTTCCAATTTTAGAGTTCTTGCCGGCTTTGGTGTCTTTATATAATTCTAAAGGTTTCGAACGATTCATCCATTCGAGCAATTGCCGTTCTTTTTGCGTAGATTTTCCTGATGGAAGTTTGTTAAATGTTTGGGTTGCTTTTCCTTGGATAAGTAGGGCAGTTTCTTTTTTAATTTTTCCTGATGGATCTCTTTCTTCTAACAAAAAAAGCAGATCCGCTAATTCACACTTTACTGTAGCACCTGATTGAGTTTGCGCTTTAGCCTGAGGCGTTCCATCAATCCAAATAGAACCTACAGATACCTTACCTTGCTTGCCATGTTTTTGGAGTTGTAATGCAACTCCTAACGCCAAACTATTCAATTGTTGATGATTATGTAGATACTGAAGTCCAAACCTTTCGATAGACCGTAATTTTCGGCGTTTAAACAACGAGTAAACCTTATTCCACGCTTTAATTCCAAATTTTTTCATGTGAAATTTCCATTTAATTTTTTTGCTGCAAGAGAATGAATTTTGTGATTTTAATGTTGCTTAAATGATTTTATTTCTACTACAAAATTTTTAAGTAAGCAAGTGTTAATAGTTCATGGCAGCATCTTTAAAGTTAATAACTGCATATTAAGAATAATTTCAAACTTACATTTTATGCATTTCTATGAATTTAAAATTTTTATTAGTGCTAATCATAGATGTACTAAATTAATTATTCATATTTGAATGCAGTAGTAAAAATTTAGCCTATTTTTCAGGTTGAGAGCATGAATGCTTATTATTTAAGTATTTACATTCTTAATCAGGCTGGCTCGATTTATATGCACTGACGAAAGCTTGCTTTGAAAGCGATAAATGTCTAAAAAATTGACGTTGAAAGTTTAAATAATGTTAGTTATCGTGCTCTGCCAATTGGTTCTCCTTGATGGAAATGCTTGCAAGCAATATCAAATAGCAATTTTTACATGGATATAAATCAAGCAAACGGAATTTACTTACGAATGAAAATGAAATGTGAGTTTGGTCAATTGTTAATTAGAACAGTTGAAGTACAATTACCCATACCTGAAGATACATCCCTGTTTTTCATGGTTTAGTCGAAATATTTCTAGAACCTATTAGATCCTCTTAATTCAATAGTGTATGTTAACGCTTGAAGTGAATATGGAGCCAGAATTGGTGACTGAGCAAAAGATAAAGGCATAAAATTAGCCACGGGTGATGTTGTTGCAATAAAATTTGCGATGCGTTAATGAAGTAGTCGGTTTATTATTTTAACAATTGCGCGAGTAGAAGGTACTGCAGATCCATCGTTGGTCAAAAAATTCGAGGAGATATGAAATTTTTCTGACGCTGGCTTAGGGTTTACATCATCAAGTATTTCTATCGAAGGCAATTCTGTCAAACGTCATAACATTCAGAAAGACAGCGTGGACTCTGGGATTATTATTAAAAGTTACCATAAGAAAAAGACAAATGCGGCAGGAAGGCTCTAAAGGTAATTAAAGTGACATAAAGTTTGGTATGCTAATTTATAGCTTTTGAAGTATTTTTTTAAAACTTCGTTCTGTTTTTTTATCAATTGTGTCGTAAGCAATAATTGGAGAGAGTGTTGCCGGGTAACTGTAGGTTAGCCAGCTGCAGAATTTATGAATATTGAGCAACTAGAAAAAGGCCTTTTAGCCAAATTTGAACAAAGCCGTATTGTGTTTTGGCAAGACCAAGATCTGGAGTTTGTTGAGCAGCTTTCGCAATTGCATTTGAGCGATGTGAGTATGTTGAAAGTTGACGACATGTCTCACTTCGAAGTGAAGCAAATCATCGAATTGGTCGAGCCGACGCAACGATTCTTGCTTTATTCTACCCATCCTCAGCCTGAAGTGACCCGAGATTGGCTGTTTGATATTCGCTTATACTCAGAAACTTTTTATGCTGATTCTAGCTCAATGATTTTAAATGAAATCGGCATGCGAATGGAGTTTCGTCAGCTGATTGGTCGCTATAAAAAGTTTTTCACAAGCAAGCAGCGGTTACAAAAGTTGAAAAAGCTGTTGCCTGAAAATGCGAACCAGGACGAGCTAGAGTTGACCATGTTGTCAGTGTTAATCAAGTCAGATTCTCCCGGCTTTGTGCCTTTAATGCAGCAAATTATACTGACATTAAGTGATGACTTAGATTCCACAGAAGTTATCGATGAACTTGCTAAATTCGATCTGCAACCAGCTTTAGCTCGATTACTTGAGAAAGAGTTTGGTTACAGCTCTTTACTTAGTGTCGCTGGTGGACATGAAGCGCTGGAAAAATCGGGAATTGTTGGGCTGAATTTGAAAGACTTACTTTTGAAGTTGCTGATCACCGATTTTTATCATGGCCTAGTGAGTTCAGGTTTGGATGTAAGCAACAGTCGTTTAGCACAGAGTTTGCTATCTCACCTTTTGCCGATGGCGTCTAAAGATGAATCGGCTGAGGCTAATGCTCGTCATCGTTTTTCCTTCAATTCATCAAAGCGCGCGGCCGTCATCAATTTTGTCAGTGGTTTACGTGAAAGTCGAGTGTTAAACAACAGCTACAATCAACTCACAAGCCATGTTCAACATTTGTTGGAAATTAAAAGCCGCTTGAGTGAAATTACTGACGTTAAAGATCCAACTATCCGAGTTAAACCTGAATTATTAGCGCAAGTTGATACTTTTGAAGTCGTGGAACAAGCAATTATTAGCATGCTTGCTAAGCAGTTGCCTGCTTTTGATAGTGTCGAAGTTGAAGCCTTAATATCGAAACGTTTGATGGGCCATTGGTGCTTCATCAATCCTAATTATGCAGCCATTTACCGTGCTATCCGTGCGGCGAAACAACTGTATGATCTTAAGCTTCGTTATGCCGAAGGTTTCAATTACACAAATGCCAAAGAATTCTATGTAGCTTATCAGCAAGAGTTATTTCAGTTTGATGCATGCTATCGTGTTTTCTGCGAAAACGCGGTGAACGTCGCACAGAATGGTTCGGATGTTTTAAAATTAACTGGCCTGGTCGATGATATTGAAAATCTCTATGTTGATTGGTATCTCCATGATCTTGCCATCGCGTGGGGGCGTTTGGTTGATAAAGAACAACTTCTCGCTAACTGGTCTTTGCCAAGCGTTCACAACCAGTATCAGTTCTATCGGCATCATGTGCGGCATGTATTAGACACAACTCAAAACAAACGTGTATTTGTCGTTATCTCTGATGCATTACGTTATGAAGTCGCTTATGAATTAACTCAACAAATTAATGATGAAAAGCGATTGAAAGCTGAGATTTCAAGTCAACTCGGGGTTGTACCGTCTTACACGCAATTGGGCATGGCGGCGTTATTACCGCATGAGAAATTGACAGCACATCTGGGGAATCGCACCGAATTTCGAGCGGATGGTCTTTCAGTCCATGGCTTAGAGAATCGCCAGAAAATACTCGCAAAACACCACGGACTGGCATTTAAGTCGAGTGAGGTGCTCAGTTGGACTAATCAGGAAGGTCGTGAAAAAGTTAAAGATGCGCAAGTGGTATACATTTATCACGATGAGATAGACGCTATCGGCGACAAAGCGGTCACAGAGAATCAGACTTTTCAGGCCTGCAGAGATGCGATTAACGAATTGAACAACCTCATTTCAAGAATTATAAATCGCTTAAATGGCAGTAGAGTTGTCGTGACTGCCGATCATGGTTTTTTATATAAAATGACTGATGTCGTCGATACCGATAAGACCAGTTTGAAAGTGAAACCTAATGGTGCGATCGATGCGAAGAAGCGTTATGTTATAGGAACGAACCTACCGAGATACGAGGATTTTTGGACCGGGAAAATGGCGAACACCGCCAGGCTTGATGTCGAGTCTGGTGATGATGCTGAATTTATTGTGCCAAGGGGAAGTAATCGATTTAACTTCGTCGGCGGAGCAAAATTCATCCACGGTGGTTTAATGCCTCAGGAAGTTTGTGTTCCTGTTATTCATGTTCGTGAGTTAGATACTAAAGCGCAAACTAAGCATGCGAAGCAGAGTGTTGGCGTCGTTCCACTACATAGCCCTTTAAAATTGGTTTCAAATATCGATCGTATCCAACTTTTACAAACAGAACCTGTTGGTGACAAATTTAAGGCACGTGAATTAAGTCTCTGGATTGAAGACAGCGAGGGCAATATTGTCAGTGCCCGTGAAAAACTGTTGTTTGATTCAACCTCGGACAAAATGGATGAACGCAAAAAAGCCCTGCAAATTGCCCTAAGTGGCAAGGGTTTCAGCCGTTCTGCACAGTACAAGCTGGTGATGTTAGATCTTGAGAATAACCTGAAATATAACAGTTTTTCTGTAACTATAGATTTGGCCTTCGAAGACGACTTTTTCTGATTTTGAGATGAGAATGACCATGAATAATAACGATGAATATAAGTTACCAAGTGCAGTAGGCACAGAGGCTGAAGACATGTCATCTCATGATTTACAAGATGAGGATGTATTCGTTGAGTTAGTAGAACCGTTGTTGACTCCAACCGAAGCTTCGAGAGCTGCTATCAGAAGTGAAGATTTAGATAGTTTATTGGTCAAAACCTTCAATGGTCGTATTGTTCGCAAAGATCTAACTAAACAATTAAAAGAAGGTGCAAACGTACCTGTATACGTTCTTGAGTATTTGCTAGGTATGTATTGTTCGGTTGCGGATGATGACTTAGTTGAGGAAGGACTCAAAAACGTCAAAAAAATACTCGCTGACAATTATGTTCGTCCAGATGAAGCTGAAAAAGTTAAATCACTGATCAAAGAAAAAGGCACTTTTAAAATAATCGATAAGGTCAGTGTAAGTCTGAACCAGAAAAAAGATATATACGAAGCGGCATTATCAAACTTGGGGGTCAAAGATGCTGTAATTCCAGGGAATATCGTTAAAGAGCATGAAAAGCTGCTGACGGGTGGAATTTGGTGCATCATTACCATTAGTTATCGCTTTGAAGAAGGCCAAAAAATTTCCCCATTTATCGTCTTTAGCTTAAAGCCGATCCAAATGCCTTCGATGAATATGGATGAGCTTTACTCAGCCCGCAAATCTTACACCATGGATCAATGGATGGATTTGTTGTTACGCTCAGTAGGGATGGAGCCTGCCAATTTGAAGCATCGAACAAAATGGCATTTGATCGCTAGGATGATCCCTTTTGTTGAAAACAATTACAACGTGTGTGAACTAGGGCCACGTGGCACTGGTAAATCGCATGTCTATAAAGAATGCTCGCCAAACTCATTATTAGTATCAGGCGGACAAACCACCGTGGCCAACTTGTTTTATAACATGTCGACCAGACAGGTTGGATTAGTTGGTATGTGGGATGTTGTCGCTTTTGATGAGGTGGCAGGCATTCGTTTTAAAGATAAAGACGGCATTCAGATCATGAAAGATTATATGGCGTCTGGATCATTTTCACGTGGTAGAGATTCGATTGAGGGTAAAGCCTCTATGGTGTTTGTCGGTAATATTGATCATAGCGTTGAAATGCTGGTAAAAACTAGCCATCTGCTCGTTCCATTCCCTGAAGAAATGATTGATGCCGCGTATTTTGACCGATTCCATGCATATATCCCAGGATGGGAAATTCCGAAAATGCGGCCTGAATTCTTTACCGACCGTTTTGGTTTAATTACCGATTATCTAGCTGAATACATGCGAGAAATGCGCAAAACGACTTTTGCCGATGCAATCGATAAGTTTTTCAAACTAGGTAATAACCTCAATCAGCGGGATGTGATTGGAGTTCGGCGAACTACTTCAGGACTGCTTAAATTATTGTTCCCAGATGGCAGCTACAATAAAGAAGATGTCCGTAATTGCCTAACCTATGCTTTGGAATCTCGAAGAAGAGTTAAAGAACAACTCAAGAAAATCGGGGGGATGGAGTTTTTTGATGTTAACTTTAGCTACATCGACAATCAGACTTTGGAAGAGCTTTTTGTCAATGTACCAGAGCAAGGTGGCTCTAACCTGATTCCAAAAGGAACCCCTAAAGCTGGTGTTGTTCACTTAACAGGTTATGGCGCAACGGGCAAAATTGGTGTTTTCCGCATCGAAACTCAGATGACGGCGGGCAATGGTAGACATTCTACCTCTGGTCTAAATTCTGACACCGCAGCTAAAGAACAAGTCAGGGTTGGTTTTGAGTACTTTAAAGGAAACTTAAATCGGATTAGCGCCAATACAAAATTCTCAGACCATGAATACCACATGCACTTTATTGATTTGCAAAGCTCCGGCAATTGTTATTCAACGAGTCTCGCATCATTAATCGCCAGTTGTTCAATTCTGCTGGGCAAACCGATGCAGGAGTCTATGGTTGTCTTAGGTGATATGACATTGGGTGGTGTTATAAATCCAGTAAAAGATTTAGCGAGTTGTATGCAAGTCTCACTCGAAGCAGGTGCTACGAGGGTTCTTTTACCAATGGCATCTGCTTCCGATATCCCAACGGTTCCGGCTGAGACTTTTTCTAAATTTCAAATTAGCTTTTATAGCGACCCAATAGATGCTGTTTATAAGGCTTTAGGGGTTAGTTGAGCGGGTGAATTAGGTGGTTATGTCTTCGCCACCACTTTTGCATTGACCAGAAAAAATAAAGTGATTGATGTAATTGAGTACTTGGTGTAGATATTAAATGCACAGATGGTATTTGCTATAAATAGCTTCTTAAACGAGGGTATTTTTATGGACATGAAAACTTACGCACTATTTGCCATGTTGATTGGTTTTGGCCTGATAGCTGGCACGCTAGCGCTTGGGATTTATCTGGCAAAGCGAAAAACTTTTGCAGAGTAGGGCGCTAAGTTTTACTTGTGTAGCGTTTTCACTAACGCCAGTGAACAAGAGTTTTGTCTCAAATCCAGTAATTCAAACAGCGGGGGAATTCTCCGCTTTTTTATGGTTTTAAACACTATCCAATTTGGTCAAGTAGAGCCAGAAAACTTTTGGCTTTAAAATTGGAATGGAGAGTGAAAACGAAATAAAAAGCACCGATCGCTCAAAAAACAGCCAGAAATGCAGAAAAACTTCCAATTATTTACGTAGACCCCCCTAAAATGACCCCCTCTGTTTAAAATGAGTCCCTCGTTTTTCTATACAGTATTGAGCTATCTTGGTTAACACAGGTAGCGTTCAATGGAAAAAATTACTCTTGGCGAAATTTACATACTTCCTGCATTGTTGAATTCCTCAGCTTTAGAAATCAATCAGCGGCTTTTCGCTAAATGCAAACAGCGTCATGAATTGATCTCAATTCTTGAGTTAGTGACGCCTCTCAAAGTTCTCGCATACAAAAATTGCATGCTTCGGCTGATTCCGATCACTCATTTCGGTCCAATCCGATCACCCATTTCGGTTTAATCCGATCGCCTATTTCGGTTTTATCCGATCACTTTTAGCCATTTTCCGAAATCGCTGTT
>JACCEA010416298.1_pt1 | contig 51822 bp, 7 predicted proteins | sample 7449851 | NCBI WGS metagenome assembly JACCEA01 (sample SAMN15323453, study PRJNA562643) | freshwater metagenome | isolation source: river surface water | place: USA:Blue River Watershed | collected 2017-08-18 | reverse complement strand
GCCATTGCTGCTTCGTTGTCCACCGGCTACCAGCTTGAAATTCAAGTCCCCGCCAGTGCAACCAAAGACTCTGACAGCTTCACCTTCAGTTTTGCCAACGGGGTGAAGACGGCCACCACCAAGTTCACCAACGCCCAGGACACACAGGCGCGCCAGATTTTCGATGCCTTGGCCAAACTGGTGCCCACCGGCGCCTCGACAACGACAGTCTATGCATCGGGTAATGTGGTGAAAGTGGTCAAGTCCGATACCCTGACAGTCAAGCAGTGGGTGTCGCCGGCCAACGACCAGATTTACACCATCACCTTTGCCGATGCGATCAAAGATCAGGTGCTGGCACTGGGTGCCTTGCAAGTGGTCAACACGGGCGTCACATCGTCCATGGGTTACCTGCTCACCCCGCGCACCAGCGGGGGCGATGGCGTGGCCAGTACGGCTACCGGTGCGATTCACTGGGTAGAGCGTTTTGCCAGCAACGTGGCTGGCAGCTACAAGCTGACTTTCCAATATGAAGGTGCCAGTTACACCACCGCCGCCATCGACTTGCAGGCGTCTGCAACCACCGTGCAGTCGGCTGTGCTGGCGGCGCAAACTTCGGCTGGTTCAGCGTTCTCCGTAACTGGGGCCACTTTGTCGGTCACCATCGACACGACCAAGAATGGCTGGATGTTGAGCTTTGGTGGGGCCGCGCTGGGCAAAGCGATTCCACAAATGACCCGTGTGGTCACGCCCACACTGGCGCCGACAGCGCAGCTGCTGGTCATGGCCTCGGGTGCCACCTCGGGTGCCGGAACCTACACCACGGCCGCCATCGATCTGCATGCCAACGCCACCACGGTGGCCAACGCGTTGCTGGCGGCGAAGTCGCTGACCGGTGCAAGCTTGAGCTCGGTCGGCGTCACTGTGAGTGTCACGGTGGATGCCAGCAACGGGCAATACAAAGTCACCTTCGGTGGCACTGCGGTGGGGCAAAACCTGGCCCCCATGAATGCGGTGATCTCTGCGCTGGCACCACCGACCGTGCGCTTGTCCCAGACGCAAACTGGGCAGACCAGCTCGGCCATTGAAACGCTGACACTGTCCGCAGGCAGCGGCTATGTGTCGTTGGGCTACGGTGGCGCATTCACCGCGCCGCTGAAATTGAGCAATTTGACGGCCGCACAAATCAAGTCAGCCCTCGAAGGACTGAGCACGCTGGGTGCGGGCCAGGTCGATGTCGTGGCCTCAGGTGCCCAGTGGCAGGTCAGCTTCAAGGGAACGCTGGCCGGTGTGCGCGTTCAGCCGATCCAGGTGCTGGCGGTCCAGGTACTGGACACCCGCTTGAGCGCCGATGGTTTGGCGGCAGATGTGGTTCGGTTGAAGGTGGCCGGTGCCAGTGACTGGGCCAAAACCCTGACCCTGACGGGGCTCACCGCCGAGCAGCAGCGTGTGGCCCTGGAAAAAGCAATTCAGGCTTTGCCGGAGATCGGCCGCTTGAATGCCAGCTTGCTGGCTGTCAGTGGGCAGCCGGGTGTTTACCAACTGGTGGGCACCGGTGCGCTGGCTGGCAAGGCCTTGTCCGGCATCAGCTTGGGCGTGTCGCGTGCGGTAGAACAGCCGCCCAACTATTTGTTGCTGGGCGCCGCCAACGTCAATGCGTCGATCGGCACGGCCAGTGCTGGTGTGCATCTGAGTAATGTGAATGTCGGACTCATCATCTCGCGCGACACGCCACCGGTGCTGGGCGGCATTGCGGCACAACCCGGCTATGCACTGTATGCCTCCGGTACTGCCACCTTGCAAGGCTTTGACAGCGCAGTGTCCATGAGTGCCGATGCCATTTTGGAAATCAACACCCTGGGCCGCGCCATTGACATGACGGTCAAGACCGGTTTGACCACACCGGATCGTCGCGTCACATTTGCCGATGGCGTGCAGCGCAAGGAATTGACGATTTTGGACGGCAGCGTGTCCGTTGCCAACCTGGGTGATTTGCGCGGCAGCCTGAAAATCATTGCCACCACCGAGGCCATCACGGGTGGCACGGCCACCCAGTTGACGATTGGCTTTGACAGCTTGCAAGGCAGCCTGACCCCTGGCGGCGTCGGCGCGACCCTCACACAAGGGCGTGGCGCCGTGATGTTGCGCACCACCACGGTGGGCAGCACGGTCACCCAGCAATATGCCGTGGCAGCGCAAGGCAATGTGGCCGTGGTGGGCGTGCCCAGCCTCACGCTCAGTGCCAACAACATGGTCATCGCCTACAACCGCTGGGGCAGCGATTTGACCACCAGTGTGGCGACAGCCACAGGCACCTACGCGGTCAACCTCTTCAACAACGAGACCCGTTTGCGCGGTGTCATGCATGCCGATGTGGCGGGCGTGCTGACGCTGGATGGCCAGATGTTCATCGAGTCCAAGCAAGACCAGCAGGTCCGCCTGAGCGATGGCAACACCGTGCATGTGGACCAGATCATTCTGGGCGGGCTGGGCATGGCCGCCTTCATGGGCGGCAGCAGCTTGAATGCGCAATTGACGGCCACCGACATCGCTGTGGTGTTGTCCACCGAGCGTGGCGCGGGGGCAGCCAGCCGACGCTGGCTGACCAGCCAGGCCTCGGTGGGGGGGGCTTCTTTGCAAGCGGGCGTGGATGTGGTCATCAACAGTGCCGCTTTGGAGGTCAACCGTCTGTTGGCCGCCAATGGCGATGCGTTTGGTGCCATCGGACCGGTCATCGATTGGAATGGTGCGGACAACACCGACAGCACGGCCATTGCCTTGACCCCCTCCAGAACGCTGACCCTGTCCGACGGTGGGCCCGTGTTCCATTTGCAAGTCGATGGCTCGGTTGTGATTGGGCCCGCCTCGGTAGGGGGGCATTACGACATCGCGCTGCAGCAAGCCGACTCGGGCGCACGCACCTGGGTGGTCACAGCCAGCCAGGCCCGAGCCTCCTTGCAGGCGGGTGGTGCGGCCGTGACCTTGAAAGACGGTGCCGGTGTGCTGGTGTTTGGCCCCAATGGCCAACGCAGCGGGACTTTGTCGGGCACGGCGGAAGTCACCGGCGTGCCTGGCCTGACAGTGCAGGGGCAGCTGGCCACGCGTTTTGACAGCCTGGGCAATTTCCAGCTGGCAGGTGATGTGCAGCTGGGGGTTGCGGGTTTTGCCGAACTCTCGGGGCAGTTTGCCATCACCCAGGATGCACCGGTGGTGGTTACGCCCGAAGTGGTCACCGTTCGGACTACCCAAGCGGCCACGGGTACGGCGGCGACCGCCACGCAAGGTGGCGTACAAGCGAACACGAAATATGTGCTCAATGCCATCAGCGCCGATGGGCGTTTCCGTGAAGGTGCCTATGTCTTGACGGCCGGCACGACAACGGTCACGGTGGACAGCACCGGCAAGACCGACGCCCAATGGGCGACGCTGTTGCAAACCGGTTTGCAAACCCTGTACGGCACGGGCAATGTCAGTGTCAGCGGCAGCCGAGCGCTGGGCTATGAAATCACCCTGATAGGTGCACGCGCCGGCTTGAATGTCACCGGTCTGAGCATGACCCCGCCGGCCGACCCCGCGGACACCGCTTCCTGGGGCTACACCGCAGTGGTGAGCGATGCCAAACCCGCCGCCACTTCGGCAACCTACAGCTTGTTGATTCAGCCGCCGACCACGGTGGGCGCCAATTCAAACAACCTGTCCTTCCAGTTTGCCAACAGCACCAAGGTGGTGACGGCCAAATACACGGGCATTCAAAGCACCCAGTTCAACCGCATCCGCGAAGCCCTGGAGGGCCTGGTGGGGGTGGGCAATGTCTATGTGCTGAATGTGGCCAGCTCGCCCACCTCGGCGCAGCTGTACACCATTCAATTCAACGCCACCGCCTTGGCGAAGAACCTGGGCGTGCTCTCGGTCAGCAATGCCGGACTCGACCCGATTGTTTACACCCTCACGCCGCAGGGCAATGCGGCCACGGCCAGCACCGTGGCCACCGGCACGGTGCAATCGCTGGATGCCTTCCCCAGCAACGTGCCGGGCACCTTCTATGTCGAATTCAATTTCGCAGGACGGGCATTCCGTACCGCAGACATCGATTTCGCGATGGATGCCGCGACCCTGCAGCATGCGATCTTGGCCGCGCAAAGCACCGAGACCAACGTCAGCCTGCGCAAAAGCTACTCGGCGCTGAACGGGGATGTCCAGGTCAGTTTCAACAGCGGCACCCAGAAGTGGATGCTGACCTTTACCGGTGCGGCCTTGGGGCAATCGATTCCCGTGATGGCGGTCACGGCCACGCCCTTGAGCGCACCCGCGGCCAGTTTGACGCAAACCGCGAATGGCAGCACCACCTCCGAAACCCAGACGCTGCGCGTGAGTGGCAGCGAGGTGTTTGCCTTGACGGTGGGGGGGCAAACCACCGCGCCGCTGTCGGTCCAAAGCACGGCGGCGCAAGTGCAAGCGGCGCTGGAAACCTTGACAGCGATTGGGCGCGGCAATGTGACAGTCGCGGCAGTCAGCGGCGGCTGGAACGTCACCTACAACGGCGCGCTTGCTGCCAAGGATGTCGCCCAGCTTCGGTTCACCGAAGTTCAGGTGCTGGATTTGCGCTTGGCTGATGGCCAATTGGCGGATGTGCTGCGCTTGCGCCTGTCTGGGGGGGCCAACAGCGCCAACCTTTCGTTGACAGGGACCACGATCCAGCAACAAATCGATTTGATTCAGTCTACTTTGACGACCGCTGCCTGCTTCGGTGCGGGCAACCTGGGGGTTTATGCGGCTTCGCAAGAGGGTGTGTATTACCTCGTGGCGCAAGGCACACGCGCCGCCACAGACATCGTGACCGTGGTGGCCGAGGTCGAGCGTGCGGTGGAACAACCGCCGTCGTACTTGCGTATCGGTGCAGCCAATGTCAGTGGCAAATTGGGTTCAGCCGCAGCAGGTGTGACCCTGACAGGCGCCAGCTTGGCCTTGGTCATCTCCAAGGCAACGGATGGTTCGGGCACAGCGGGCTACGCGCTCACGGCCAGTGGCCAGGCGTCCTTGCATGGCTTTGGCACAGCTGTCACGATGAATGCTGCCGGCACGGTTTCCATCAACACTTTGGGGCGTGCGGTCTCGATCGACGTTCCGACGGGGCTGACCACACCGGTCAAGAGCGTGTTGTTTGCCGATGGCACTTACCTGCAGGAAATCGTCATCACCCAAGGTGATTTGACGGTTCAAGGCCTGGGCACGCTCTCTGGCAGCCTGGCGGTGCGCTCGGTTCAACACAAGGTTGACGGCGTCAACACCACCGACATCCGCATCGGCTTGAGCGGTGTCACAGGGGCTTTGAATGCCGGGGGGCTGTCGGCCACACTGAGCCATGGCCAAGGTGCCGTGCTATTGCGCAATCAAGTGGGCATTGGCAGTGCGTATGCCGTGCAGGCTGAAGGTGATGTGGCGTTCAACCTGGGCAATGGCGCTGTCACGCTGGAAGCTGAAAAAATGCAGCTGACCCTGAACCGCTGGGGCAGCGATGTCAGCGAATCGGTGGGCACAGGCGCAGGTCAGTACCAGGTGGACCTGGTGGATGGCGAAGCCCGCCTGCGCGGCAAGCTCAAAGCCAATCTGGCCAACACCCTGACCGTCGAAGGCCAGGTGTTCATCGAGCAAGTGAACAACCAGACCATGCACTTGAGCGATGGCAGCAGCGTGCAGGTCAACCAATTGATTTTGGGCGGCGCCGATGTCAGCGCGGCCCTCAACCTGGGCAATGCCGCCATCGGTGCGGCGCTGACGCAGGTGAACATGGTGGCCATCATCAGCACCGAAGTGGGGGGCAGCGGACGTCGCTGGCTGTCGTCCCTCGGGCAGGTGGGCGGTGCCACGGTGGCGGGCTACGCCTTGGGACAAATCACCCACGCCGAGATCGAAGTCAACCAGGCACTCAGTTCAACCAGTGGTGTGGCAGCGGCCAGCAATGCGCCCGTGATCAACTGGGCGGGGCAGGAGCGCACAGTCGATGTGGCCACGGGCACCAGCCTGGAGGTGGCCACCCAGCGTGGCATCACGCATTTGAATGTCACCGGCGCCTTGCAGTTGGGTGACTCTGTGTTGAGCGGCACTTTTGACATGCTGGCCGAACAACAGGCCGGTGGCAAACAGTGGACGCTGAATGCCACCGACGCCCAGCTTGGCTTCATCGTCAATGGCATTGGCTTGTCTTTGACCGATGTCAGCGGTAGCTTGATGATTCTGCCGGACGGCAGTCGCAGCGGTTCGGTGCATGGCGATGCAGCCCTGGTGGGGCTCAGCGGTGTGACGCTCGAGGGCTCGTTGAGTGCGGCCTTCGATGCCCAGGGGCGATTGAAAGTTCAAGGCAGTGCCGAGCTGGATGTGGCCGACATGGCGCAACTCTCGGGCGACTTTATCGTCGAGCGCACGGTGGTGGACAACCGTAGCCAGATTCGCTTGGCTGCAACCAACGTCGGCGCTTTCATCGGCGTGGGCGGCGTTGGGGCGACGCTGTCGCATGGCGACATGATCATGCTGCTGGGCACCACAGCCAGTGGTGCGGCGGGCTATGCCATGCAGGGGTCTGCCACGGTGGTGGTGGACACGCCGGTAGTCGATATGACCGGGCAGGTGAGCCTCAAAGGCAACACCTTGGGCCGTGCCGTGCAAGACAGTGTGACCGTCGGCACCGGCGGTGCAGCGCGCACGCTGACACTGAACCAAGATGCCGCACTTGTCACAGCCAAGGTGGACGTGGGCAATCTCGATGCCCTGCTGACCGATTTGCTGGGCAGTGCGGTCGATACCGTCAGCGATGCGGTCGTCACGGCCAAGAACGCCATCACACCTCAGTACGACGAAAACGGCAACGCCACCAACGACAACCTGATGGCGCGCGAGTTGCCGTACCTGGGTACCTCGCTGTCGCAGTTGATCGGGGCTGACAAATTGTTGGCCATTGGCGATTACACCCAGCGTTACATCGGTGCTTCCACCGATCCGAAACTGCCTGCGCCGGAGTATGGCCTGGTGAACCAACCCAGCTTGCTGGGGTTGATGAATTACCTCAAGACAAATTGGCTGCCCACCCTGGGTGCGAATGCCGATGCGCTCAAACTTGTCATGGGCCAAAGCGGCATCGAGCTCTCGTTTGCCGACAAACTCACGCTGGGCACCAGCACCACCTTGCGCATGGGCGCGGATGTGGAAGCCATTGGCTTGAAACTGGATGGCGACATCACCTTGGCGGTGTCGGTGGAGCTGGATGTGGCCTTCCGCATGGCCATCGACTGGACCAATGGTCACAGCAGCTTCAATCTGGACCGCCTCAATGTGATGGCCCAGGCCTCGGCCAATGACATCGATGTCACCGCCGCCCTCGGCCCGCTGGCTGTCAGCATTGGTGATAAAGCCCGTCAGACCGGCAGTGCCGTGTTGCAAATCGGTGGCCGTGTGGTGCAGTCCGCCAGTGGCATGCGCTTCGAGAAAACTGTCGACAAGCTCGATGTGCATCTGCCGGTGTATGCCCAACTGGGCAACCTGGATTTGGCAGTGGGCCAGGTGCCCTCGATCGACATTCAAGGCAGCCCGTTCACGGGTTCGGTCAGTGTCACCACGGCCAATTTCGATGCCATTGGTGATTTCAGTCGCCTGTCGGTGGTCGATCTGATTTTGATGTTCCCGGATTTCATCGACGCGCTCGATTCAATTCGGGAGGACAGTCGCCTGGCACAGGCCATTCCGTTTGTCGATTCTGCGCTCGATCAAGTGTTGCAGTTTGGGCAAGGCTTCAAAGAGACCGTTTACGACAAGATCGATTTCTACAAGCCGCGTGTCGATTTGCTCTCGTTCGGTTCCGCCACTGTGGCCAACATGACCGTGGAAGGCAAGACCGCCACGGCCTTGGTCAACCCCTTTGGCACCTTCGATGTCACGGGCATGGCGGGCAAACAGGTCACGCTGTACAAAACGGTCAATGGGGTCGAGTCTGTACTGGGCACCTACGACATCGAGAAGGTGGTCGATGGCAAGCTGATGCTGCTCAGTGGAGCACCGGCGCAAGGCTTGAATCTGCGCGCAGTGGTGCACGAAACCCGTTTGCAAATCACCACGCTGCAAGAATTCATGGCGGCGGTCAACGCCTCGGGTGTGCTGCCTTATGGCATGCAGATCGTGTTCGACCCGGTCCAGCGCAGCTTTGGTGTGCCGCTGAAGTTCCGCGAGGAATTCACGCCCTTTGATGTCCCCTTGAGTCTGGACTTCGGCACGGAAGGCTTCACCCTGTCGACCAGTGCCCAGGGCAGCATGACTGTGTGCGTTGAAGGCAGTCTGGGCTTCTTCGCAGACCTGGATGGCCGAACCCTGTTCGGCAAAACCGGCTCGGTGGCCAAAGACAGTAATTTGTTCTCTGATTCGACCTTCATCTTTGACAGCACCATGCTGGGCTACAAGCTGGAGGTGGGTGGAGAGACGTACACCATCACTGGCGTGCGCAACGCCAACACCATCACGCTGGACCACGCGGCCACGGCGGCGATTGCCGCGCAGGGCTACACCCTGAGCCAAGACACGTTCCAGATGGGCCTGGAAAATGTTTCCTTGAAAGCCGGCATCAGCTTGCAAGCCAAGGATTTGGAAGTCGGCGTGCAATTCGGTTTCCTGTCAGCCAAAGCTGGCGGTGTCGGCACAGGATCGGGCGTCAACATCAGCGCCACGGCCCAGATTTCTCTGGACCGCAATCCAGGCTCCAGCGATCCGCTGGATCGGCGTTTTGCGTTCAACGAGATCGGCGGTTCCGCGCTGCGCTTCCAGCTCGCCGGTCAGGCCGAGGCCAAACTGCGCGGTCTGCGCGTTTCCGCTGGCGTGGGATCCGATATTCCGTTGGCACCGAACATCGAGATCTCGATGCGGGCACTGGACCTCTTCAATGTGGGCTCGGTCACCGTCATCAATCAAAATCCGATGTACGCCGCCAACATCGAGGCATTGGTGCTGGCCGGGTCGGTCAAGCCCAACGACATCGTCATCATCCTGCCCGACCTGGGGGCGGCGTTCGACTTCAAGAACCTGTCATTTGCCGATGTGGTGGAAGCCACCCGCATGGGCCTGGAGTTCATTCGCGACTCGATCTCCGATCAGCCGTTCTACTCGGTCACCTTGCCCATCATCAGTCGTTCCCTGGCCGACGTGTTCCCGTTTGTGGATGAGTTCCTGGGCAAAGTGGAGGACGCTGCCAACGATCCGGCGGGCGCCATCAGCGAAGTCGAATCGATTTTCGAAGACGCCCTGGGCATCAAGGACGACAACACCAAGGCCGCGCAGGACCAGATCTTCGCGCTAGGCCTGGATGGCGATGTTCTGAACATCCACCTGAAAATTGGTGCCTTGTTCCAGCAGCGCTTTGGTTTCAGCATGGACCTGGCGCAATTGGCCTCGATTGCTGGCCCCAGCGCCTTGGCAGGCTTTGACTTTGTCGACTCGCTGGCCGACGTCATCAACCCGGGTGCTTCCGGAAAAATCGATGTCGCCGCCCTGGCGCAATTGCAGGTGGAGGCGGGCATTCGCTTCTCTGGTAGCAGTCCCGAATTCTTCCTGTACGACTACAACCCGACACGCATCAAGGTGGAGTCGGTGGCTGCGTTTGGGCATGCCACCTTTGCCGAGCGTCGCAGCGTGGTCAGCGACGATGCCTACAACAGCATCCTGAAAGATTTTCGTGCCGTGCTCAGTGGCCTGGGTTCTGGCATTGAGCGGATTTCTGCAGAAGTCAATGCCTCTTACGATGCAGCCAAAGAGGCTGACAACCGCGACCTCGACCAAGGGGCCGGGCAATTGGTGGGACGTCGCCAGGCGGCATTGGTGAACCTGGCCGCGCGCCTCTCCACCGATTTGAAGATCAAGGTGGAGTTGTTTGCTGGCGATCAAGAGAAGCTGGGCAACACCGCCATCCAGAACACCTTCGACAACGTCAAGGCCTACCGTGCCGTGGCCGTGCCGACCGATCAGGCCCGTGGTACCTACGCCTCGCTGGGCTTGCGTGTCGCTGGCCAGAATCTGGACCTGGGTCTGGAAATGGGCCCCGCCCGCATTGGTGTCTCCAATGGCTGGGCAGCCATCGATGGCGACGGCCTAGCCAGCACCGTGGATTACGCCAGCTTCACCTTGAAGCTGGATCAACTGCGCGGTACCCGCGCGGACGATGGCTTGTTCTATCTGGGCAAAGAGCGACTCAGCGACAACATTGGCTACAGCATCACTGGCGCGGTGGGCATGGACCTGCCGCTCAGCTTGAGTTTCTCCGGTGGCGAGTTGTCGCTGGGGCACTTCACCCTCAAAACAACCGAGCTGGGTTTGAAGGGACTGGTCGATGTGGCCGCGGGCAAAGTGGCCGCAGGCAAAGTCTTGGTGCTGACTGTGCCCAATGTGCAGGATGCCATGGATCAATTCCTGAGCGAGTTCAGCCTGCTGGGCATGCTCAACGACCCATCGCGCATTCTGGATGGCGTGGACACGGCCTTGGGGACAGTGCAGGACTTGTTGTCCGATCAGCTGAGCACCAGCATCCCGATCATCGGCGACAAGCTCAACAGCGTGGGTGGTTTTGTTCGCGACATCCGTGTCGATCTGCTGGCCGATTTGCGCAAGAAACTGTCTGCCGAAGGTGGTGCCATTGGCATCGTGCGCAATTCGCTGTACGACCTGTTTGGTCCCAACGGCGCCAAGATTTTGCTGGACCGCAACGGCGATGGCGTGATCAATGTCAACGACGTGGAGGCCGCCTGGTACAGCAAGGCGGGCGTGAAGATTTCCGACTGGGTGCTGGGTGGTGATTTGCCTCCCAGCGCGGATGCCATTCAGATCAACATGAACCTGGGTCAACAACTGCTGGCCACAGGCATTGATATTCCGTTGGACTTCAGTCTGCCGGGCTTCTCTCTGGACATCAACGGTGGCTTCACACTGGATGTCAACTGGGCCTTCGATTTTGGCTTCGGTATCTCCACCGCCAGTGGCTTCTATGTGGCGACCAACCGCGAAGCCAAGAAGGACGACCCCGAGCTGCGCATCTCTGCCAAGGCCTACCTGGACGGCTCTCCGAACGACTCTTCGGTCGTCACGCCGTTCTCGGCCACCGGCACCTTGCTGTTCTTCCGCGCCACCGTCACCGACCAGGACCGCCGCCCCGACCTTGCGGGCTTCCAGCCCAGCGGCGCCGACGTGCTCTTGGGGGTTGACGTCAAGGGAGACAGCATGGGGCGTCTGGCTTTGTCCAGAATCCTTTCGCAGGCCACGAGCAAATCGTTTGGCATGGTCTTCAGCGTCAACACCGACATCAATCTGTTGACCGTGCTCGACATGCCGAGCGCGCCGGGCATGCCCAAGCTCAAAGCCAACTTGCTGGTGGACTGGGATTGGGCGTATGGCCAGAAGATGGCTGCGCCCAAGATCGAGCTGTACCAGTTGCGCATCGATGTGGGCTCGCTGGTGCAAAACGTGCTGTTGCCGATCGCCGAAAAGATCGAAGGCATCATCAGCCCGTTCAAGCCCTTTGTGGACATGATGATGACGCCCATCGGCGGTTTGTCATTTGTGCAATTCCTGGGCATCGAGAACACCCCGCTGGGCTTGCTCAATGGCTTCTTGAAGCTCAAAGGCAAACCGCAGATTCCGGTGGCGTTCTTCAAGGCCGTTCAATTCATGGCGGATTTCCCGACCATGGTGCGTGGCTGGGCCGACACGGGCGAAATTCTCGTCGGCGATCTGGCCGGCCTGGGCAGTGGAAGTGTCAAGGCCACGCAGGCGTCGACAACGTTGTCTGCCGACCTCATGGCCAAGTTGAAGGCAGCAGAAGCCAAGTCCACCGGCGGTGCCACAGGCACCACGCGGTCGGGCTTCAAGATGATCGAGTACATCAAGGACATCAACAACTGGAAGGCCATCATGAGCGGGGGCGAAGCCACCCTGTTCAGTTATGAGCTGCCCTTGCTGGGAACCTCGTTCAAGCAAAGCGTGCCGCTAGGGCGTATCCCCATCGGACCGTTTGTGCTGCGCTTTGACGCGATGGCCGGCTTCGAGGCCTTCGCTGATCTGGCCTTCGGCTACGACACCTACGGCATTCGCAAGGCCATCTCCAGCGGTAACCCGCTGGATGCGCTGGATGGCTTCTTTGTCTACGACTTCACCTTGCCCCAGTTCTCCAACGGCAAGATCGTTCCGGGCACAGGCGGCAAGGAGAAGGACGAGTTCTACATCAATGCCACCATTGGCATTTCTGCGGGCATCAGTCTCGGGCCCATTTCTGGCGGCTTGGGTGCAGCCATCAGCTTCCATGCGGGCCTGGACCTGCAGGATATTGCGCGCTCCAAACTCACCAAGGACGCCAACGGCTATGTCACTGCCGTGGCATGGGTCAGCGACGGCAAGATTCGTGGCAGTGAAATTGCCACGATGTACAACTACGAAGGCGGTGGCTTCAAGAACCTGTTCAACATCTCGATTGGTGCCGACTTCACCTGCAGCTTGTATATTGAGCTGGATTTGTGGATCACCACCATCACGATCGTGGACATCGAGCTGTTCAAGATCCACTTGTTCAGCTTCGACTACAACGCACCGCGTGTTCAGCCGTACTTGGCCACCCAAGTGGGTGACACTTTGTATGTGAATGCTGGAAGCCGTGCGGGCATTCGGCAGTACTTCGACACCACCGATGGCAACGAAAGCTTTGTGCTGTCCGGTGCAGGCGGCACTGTCAACATCGAATTCGACAACTGGTACCAGTCCTACAGCGGCGTCAAGAAAGTGGTCGCCAACATGGGGGCCGGCAACGACATTCTGGACTTGACCCGTCTGGACGGCGTGACCGTGGAAGCCTCTGGCGGTGACGGCGATGACAAACTGTATGGTGGTAAAGGCGGCGGCATTTTGTCCGGTGGTCTGGGCAAGGACACGATCCAAATCGGCACGTTCGCCACTGGCACGGTGGAAGACGGGAAGTACACCCCAGGCGAATTCCTCGCCGGCGTGGGCGTCACGCGCAGCTGGACGCTCAAAGGCGAAGAGGGCGACGACAAGCTGGTGGGCGGTTCAGGCAATGACATCCTCATGGGCGGTGTCGGCGACGACAAAATCGAAGGCGGTGCCGGCGATGACGAAATCTGGGGTGGTCTGGGTACCGACGGACTCAAAGGCGGCACCGGTGATGACACCTACATTTTTGAAAATCTGTACGCCAGCGACTCTTTCAATGACCGAGAAGGCAATACCAAGCTTGATTTCTCACGCTTGACTTCCGGCATCACACTCACCATGGGCAAGCGCGCCGTGGGTGTGGTCAATTCTGCGGGAGAAGAACTGCGAATTTCCGGTGCCACCGTCACCGATATCAAAATCACGGCTTTGACGGACACGGTTTACCTGAGCGATTTCCCGGAATGGAGTTTCACCATCCGTGACCAAGGGGGTGCCGATGATTATCGCGTTACCCTGGGGCGCGCGGCTGCCACGGGTGCCACGGGCACATTGAACATCGTTGAAAAGGCCGGCTCCACCGACTTCGATGAAATCATCCTTCAGCAAGCCTCCCCCACTGTTGCTGTGGCGCTGGATCTGGACACCGTGACCAATGGTCGCGAAGTGGTGAAATATGAAAACGCGATGATCGAGCGCTTGTCCCTGGTGGGCAAGGGCGCAGCCTACGATGCTGATCACATCGAGTCACTGGGTGGCAACATTCGCTTCACGGCACTCACGCAAGTGAACAGCGAGGCCAGCAGCTATTTGGGGAGCACAGCTTTCCGAGGCATCGGTAAGACCATCTACCAAGAGAGTGCCTTGCAGGCCAGCAGTGTCGTTTTGGAGTCTGTGAAGACTTTGGACATCGCGCACGACATCACCGCGCTCAACAACGGTCACATCGACATTCGCACTTACGGCGATGGCGCCAATATTCGTTTGTCCGCCGATCTGCTGTCATCTGCCAACAGCTCGACCACCACGCCGGCGTTGGCCGGGGGCAACGGCTGGATGCGCATTCAATCAGCCGATGGCAGCTTGACCAATGAGAATGGCAGCTACATTGCGGGCACCAATGCCTATGTGCTGATCAAGACCAAAAATACCATTGGCAGTGTGGCCAAGCCGATTTACACCCGTGTGGGTGAATTGACCCTGGCAACCTCCAAGACCGGCGCAGGCGATGTGGTCATCCGCGAAGACGATGGGTTGACCTTGGTGCAAGAGCGTGCCTTGACCAGCCCCGAAAACCCGGGCTTCGCCATCGATGCAACACCGACGGCCAGCCAGTGGGAGAGTTCTGTTTCCTGGGATGACAACGCCAGTGCCGACGCAGTGGAATGGCGGGATCTGATCCAGAAAAACCGCAGCAACATTCGTTCGGATGTGGCAGTGGAAGTGGCACACGGCGATTTGTCGATTGATCTGGTGGCGCAAGATGCCTTGCTGACATTGGGCTCTGGCTACTTGCGCACCTTACAAGCTGGCAAGAACATCACGCTGACGGCGGATGATTTGAATTTCGTCACGGGGACCGAGCATGTGATCGGTTTGGGTGAACTGCGAATTCAGGCGCATCAAGGTGTGTGGCAGTATTACCTGGGCTCGGCAGCCGAGAACGGCTCGGGCATGGATTTTGAAGAGAACAGCGCTCAGCAAACCAGCTTGCCGGGCATGTACCTTTCGGCCCGCGATCTGGCTGCCTTGAAAGATGGGTTCCTGCAAATTCGCATTGGACGCACAGCCATTGGGAACCACATCTGGGTTGGCGATGCCAAACTGACCAACACCGTCAAGATGACAGGCGAGAGCCGCACGTTGACTTCCCGTCAGTCGGCATTCCGCGACAACATTGAACTCAATGCAGACGAAATCAATGTGGTGGGCGATGTGCAGGCACCGCAGGATGTGTTGACACTCAATGCGCGCAAGTTGTATGTGGAACCCAAGAACATCCAGGACCCCAACGGGGTGCCGGATTCCGGTGTGTTTGCACGCCAGGTGGCATTCAACGTGGGTGAGCAGGCCCTGGTAAGCGGTTGGGTCAAGGGTACGGAACGCGTTGACATCAGTGTCACGGGGACGCCTGGGCAAGCTGGCGTCGTCGGAACGGCCAGTGATGGGACCGATGCCTATTTTGTGCCCGCGTATCTCGCCGATGCGGGGCACAACAGCTTGCAGTTGGACAGCAGTGGCCTGATTGCTTCACTGGGGGCGGGTGGCGTGGTCAACCTCACCACTCGCCGCAGTATCGAAACGCGCGGCATCATTGACCTGGGGGGCATCAACTCCACCCTCACCGTCAATGCACAAGGCCCCATCATCGTGGCCGAAGGCTCGGACATTCGAGGGTTGGCCGCTGGCGCCACCCTGACCCTGCAATCGCAGGATGTGATTGCCGTGAATGCCGGTTCTGCGGTGCGTGCTGGCGTGAGTTTCACGCTGCAGGGCGCAACGCCTGTGCCGGCCATCAGTGGTGCCAATGGTGCCATCAACCTGCTCTCCTCGGGAGAGATGTTGCTGGCGGGCTCTGTGTCGGCATCGGGTGACATGAACTTGTCATCGCAAGCGCAAAAGTACGATGGCAAGATTTATGGGCAAGCCAAATTGGCCAATGGCTCTGACAATCCTGCTTATTTGCCGCGCTACGCCATTTTCAACAAGACGGCCTATTTTCAAAACATCGCCGCCGTCAGTCCGACGCACTACCTGGTGGGCCACACGGGTGGCTATGGCATGCTGGTCAGTGGCACGGTCACCAGCCTGGGTGGCAACAAGTCGCTCACGGTTCGATCCGACCAGGACCTCATCATGCGCGGCAACATCACGGCCAGCGGTGCGGGATCAAGTCTGACCCTGCAATCGAACGAGTGGTTGTATGTCGAGGGTTTTGCAACCGCCACCACGGGCTTGAACCTCTATGGTGGCGTCAGTACGACTGGTGCGGCACTCATCGGGGTGGGCGCACGTGCTGACGCTCGTGGCACCAGTGTCTACGTGCATGCCACCAGCACAGTACGAACCACGGCTGCCGGCAGCGCAGTGAATGTGGTGGGGGCGCAAGATGTGGACTTGTATGGCGCCATCGTTTCGGGCGGAGAAATCGGTGCATCGGGCGTGACCTTTGCGGTTGATGCCAATGGCGATGGTGCATCCAATATTCTGGTCAAGGCAGGTCAACAGGTTCGCTTGGAATCAGGCTTGCTGGCCAGTGGCGATGTCACTTTGATTGGTGGAACGCCTGACAGCGACGACCATTGGGACGGTGCCACCATGAGCACCAACGCCACTGCTTCAGCCAACAAGCTTTCGGTGCTGATCAACAGCTCGGGGGGCATCACTGCATACGGTTTGGGTGCAAACGGTACTGGCAGCACGGTAGACATCCGTGGCGATGGACGCATTGAGGTCATGGGCTGGGTTAATGCCGGTGGAAAACTGCAACAGACCTTTGATGTCAACGGCAACATGCTTTCACAAAGTGTGGCATGGTCCGGACGTGATTCCGACATCAAGATTCAATCCACTGGACGTGCCTTCATTGGGGGAGCCACACTCAATCAGGCGGGGCAGACGATTCAGACGGGAGGCTTCCTGAATGCCAGTCGCTTGATCGAAGTCGATGGTGGCACAGACGATCAAACCGGTTTCGGACTGGTGGTGCAAGGTTCTTCCGAGTTGGTGGTCCAGGGCACACGCAACGCAGACAACAGTGTGCGGTCGGCGGGGGAAATCCGTCTCTATGGCGTGGGCGATGTCGACATGCAAGGTTTGCTGCTGGCCGGCGGTCGCAGCGAGATGGTCCGTGACACACAAGGCAAGTACCTGGGGCGCAATATTGTGCGCTATGACGTCGACTCCACGATCCAAGTCAGAGCGGATCGTCAGTTGATCATTGGTACAGACATCACGGCGGGTAAAACGGTCAACCTTGTGGGTGGTCTGGACACGCGGGCAGTCAGTTCAGGTTCGCCTTACACCGGACGTGGTTTGGTGTTGTACGGATCGGCCAGTGTGACCACCACGCGTGCCAACAGCGAAATCAACCTGAATGCACCGGGACGCATCGATGTCTTGGCACCCGCTGACGTTAACGAGTTGGTGTTTGCAGGATGGCCTGTGAAGGCCAGCGGTGTTCTGGACCGTGATGTGACATTGAAGCTTGAAATTGACCGTGTCAGTTTCAAGGTGCAAGCGGCGGTCACACTCAGTGCTGCAGTGACTGCCAACAACACGACGCTCAGCGACTTGCAGGCAGATCTGGATGCGGCCATGGCTTCTGCCAACTGGACGGTCAGCGACGTGGACGGTGTGGGGGCAGGTATTCCTGTGCTGGGCACAAACTACAGTGGTTTTGCCGCCATGCCGGGCTACGATGTCAATTATCCGGACCTCAAGACCAAATCACGCGACGGACGTTTGCGCCTGGTCAGCCCCTATGAATTCCGCATTCTTGGCACGGGCACCATTCATGGTGAAGATTTGGGTGTGTTCGCTCCCAGCGAAACTGAGCGCGTCTCGGGGCGCCGTTATGCCTTGGATGCCGCAGCAACGGGTTCGACCATCACCATTGGCAAAGAGGCTGCGCCTGGCGTGGTCAATGGCAAGCTCTACATCGCGGGCAAAGTGCGCGCGTACTCGGCGATTGAGCTCAACAGTGGCACTTCCCCAGATGGCGTGGATATTGATCTGCGTGCCACGGGTGTACTTGAAACGATTGACGGCGACATCAGTTTCTATGCGGGTGACACCGGCCTGTTGCAAGGCGATGTGATTGCCCGTGGTGTGGGCCGCGATGTGGACATTCGCTCGGCTCGTTCACTCACCATCCAAGGCTTGGTGCAAGCCAGTGACGATATTTTGCTTCACGGTGGGGATGGCACCCGCGTGAGTGACTCCAGCGCGGCGGGCTACCTTAGTCTTAACCTTGCCAACACAGCCACAGTACGGACCATTGATGCGGGAGGCAGCATCACCCTCAGTGGAACCAACCTGGTCTGGCTGGACGGTGCAGTGCAAACCACCTTGGCCACCCAAGCCATCACCTTGCGCTCAGATTTGGGCGATCTGGTCTTGAATCGCACCAGCGGACGCGTGACCGCTGCGGGCCAACTCGATATTTCGGGGGTCAATCTGACGCTGGATGGACCGGTCAACAGCAGCTTTGCGGACAACGGCTCGCCCACCACGTACGAAGTGACCATCACCGCGAGTCGAGAAGCCAGTTTGGGCGGCAACCTTGTCGCCAGTGGCGATGTCCAAGTGTCAGCGGATACGCTGAGCATGGTGGACTCGCTGTGGGTCAGCAACAGCTTGAATTTCCTGGGGCGCGAAGTCAACTTAGGGGCCCCGAAAACCATCGATGGGCTGCTGCAAAGTCGAGGCGTCACCCTGGATGCAGGGGAAAGCCTGTCGATGTCGCTTACCGGAAATTTGGCTGTCAATGCGGGCGTTTTGCTGACGACACGGTCCGAAAACTCCAGCATCACTTTGCAGGCAGCCAATGCCACCATTGTGGGCTCTGTGCATGCAGGTGCGCGGGTAGACACCGGCGCAGCCGTTAAAAATGCAGATGGCGGTACTGTCAGCATTTCGGTGTCTGACACACTGCGTTTGGGAGGTTCACGTTACCAAGACAGCCTGGCTTTGACCACGGGTGGCAACGTCAAGGCGACCGGCAGCATCACGCTGCAAGGCGGCAATGGCGCGGGCAACGTCAGTTACAGCGGCAGTGGCCTGTGGGTTGATGCTGCCAGCACCGTGTCGGTTGAGAATCTTGCAGGGACAGCATCCGGCAATATCACGCTAAACACGTTGCGTGACATGCGCATTGATGGTTATGTCTTGGCTGACAAAGCGGGCGGCACACTCAATGTGAATGCCAACCGTACTTTGACCCTGACCGGGTTCGTTAAAGGGGATGACAGCGTCAGCTTGCAAGGTGGCTTGCAGGATAGCATGGGCTATTCCGTCAAGACCACGGCGTTGCAATACAAAATGAACACCGCGCGCACGGGGGTGGTTGCCAATACCTACTTCGTGGACGCCGATGGCCAGTGGATGGATGCCAATGGCAAATTGGTCATGTCTGGCGACAACGGCACGGGGTCGGTGGTCAAGGAAAGCAATGCTCTGACGCCGGCGGCGACCAATCCGATCAGCACCAGCTTGACGGGCGGTGAACCGATTCGCCTGACCGGGGCGATTGTGGACACGGGTGATGCAGGTGTCATCTCGATTGGTGGCAATGGGACCCTGTGGCTGGACGGCATGATCGGCCAGCCATACAAAAACGGTAACAGCGCTGCTGTGCGAACGGGCCAAGTCAGCATCACGGGTTCGACTTCCGCTGCGACCTTCTTGTATGCGGACATCAACGCCAATGCACGTATCGCAGCCACTGGCCAGAACATCACGGTAGGCGAGGGAGCTGCCCTCAAAACTTGGACAAGCAGCGGTCAAGTTGACATCGCTGCGAGCCAAGGTGTCATCGTCCAATCGGATCAAACAGGTCTGGGGGCTGGTAGCTTGTTCTCTGGTGACTGGCTGCATTTGCGTGGCAGCACTTTGTACCTGGCGGGTGTGGTGCAGGCAGCCAACCATCTCTGGTTGAATGCCGCTCAGGACGTGCGTATTTATGGCACTGTTTCCACGACTGGCAGCGAAACCACCGATGTGATTGACATTCGGGCCGGGCTGGACAGCGCCACAGTGGCGGGCACGGCGGCAGGCAATGACCGCGGCACTGTTTTGCGTTCGGCACTTGGCGCTGGTTCAATTTATGTACTGAACCAAGGACAGGTTTCCAGCTCTGGAACTGTCAACTTGCTTGCTGGCACTGACATGGTGTTAGACGCCAGCAGCGCCGGCGCTGCCGGCACGCGCGCGATTGCCACACCTTTGATTGGCACGGAGACGGTGACCTACCAGGTCATCACGGGTTACAACCAGGTCGTGGATCAAATCATCCAAGTGCCTGTCATCAAGTGGGAAACCACAACGGTCACTGAAGAGGCTGGCTACGAGTCGGTCAAGACGGGTTACTACTTCAACACCATGGATGTGCGTTTGGTGCAGGATGGTTACTGGAACGGCAGCACCAAACGGGAATTTTTCGTCGAAGGCGTGGATTACCGTAACGATGACACCTCCAGCGGTAGCGGTCATGTCATGACGGAAGCCGAATGGGCCCTGACCGGTGCGACGGCACCTGCTTTCAACGCACAAGGCTTCCAGCGCACATTTGGTGAGTTGGACGATAGCCAGAGAGATGCCGTCATCAAGGCGCTGGGTTTCAAAAAGCTCTACACCCTCGAGTACAGCAACCTCAAGCGTCACCAGGTGGTCAACGGTAACACCACGGTCATTGACTGGGTTCCTGATTGGAGCTTGCCGGCGGCGGCAGGTACATCCAAGGCGATGCAGATCAAGAACATCAACGTCGCTGGCTGGGAAGACAAATGGATCAACTTGCCCGTGGGTGCGGAATCCGATGTGTTGCGTGTGGTCAGCCAAGGAACGCCACAGCGGTGGGATGAAAAAGTTGGTACCTACAAGCAAGAGGCCAACGTTTACTACACCCAGGACAAATCCTTCCGGACCTCCAGCACGGCTTCTGGCTATGAGTATTACTACGGCTATTTCCCAGCCTTAGGCAAGTGGCTCAATGAGTGGAACTACGCCACCAACACAGACGCCGACAACAGTCAAGGTCGCTTTGCCGTGACCTACAAAGACAGTGGTCAGTGGGTTTACACGCTGACCGACGGTACGACCAGTGCTGCCAAGTCGCATACGCCAACCTGGTATGGCAGCAACCCCTCCGTTGCAGCCAATGACAAGACCGGCGTGTACACCTTGACGCCCACTGGCTACAACACGATCACATCCAGCATCAATTACGTCAGCACCAGCAATGTGCAATACAACGTGGTGGTGGGACAGAACGCAAGCTACAACCAAGTTTATTACGTAGGCCACTATGGAAAGTGGAACTACCCCGACATCTGGAACCAACCATTGGCGCAGCCAACCAACTGGCGTCAAAACCAGGCGACTGACAATGCGATGGGAACGTCCTGGGGGCAGGGTATCTGGATCGGTATCCATCGAGCAGGTAACCATGGCATCAATACTTACACTGAAGCCAATGGATCGTGGGTCTACACTTCCACGGGTGAAACGATCATTTGGTCGAATTGGGCCTCAGGTGAATGGAATGATGCTGGCGGCTATGAGTGGGTTGTGGGGCAGTACGTCGATGGCACCTGGAATGATTACGATGACAATGCCAGCGGCTACAACGCCAACGTTGGTTATGTGACCGTCCATGGTGGCAACTGGAGTTATTCAAACGTCACCGAAGACTTCTACACCTACACCAAGAAGTGGACTTCGGTCAATTACGATGTCACCGACTCCCGTCAGAACCTCACTTATCAGTGGGTGAGCAACAGTTTCGACGTTTACGACAACCGACTCAAGTTCCGTACATACGACGTCACCACAAAAGTCGTGGATACCGCAACGGTCTCGCTGTACCGCGATGATCCGATCTACCAAGATCAGACGGCAACACGCTCGGTCCGGATCAGCAGTGATGGTACTGCCGGTGTATTTGGGACACAGTCCATTCAGGCCAATACCCTTGTCATGGATGTCGGGCGCGATATTCGACTTTCAGGAATTGTGGCAACCACGGGCAACCTCAGCTTGACCAGTGGCAGAGACTATCAACTCGCTGCTGGTGCATTGTCTGCTACGCAAAACATTGGCGGAAATTTCACAGCCAGTGTGGGACGTGAAGCTAATTTCGATCGCAACGCGGTGCTGGATGTGTTGGGCAATGTGGTCATGACTGTTGGTGCCAATTTGTCGGCGCTGGGCAGTGTGGCGGTTGGCGGTGATTTGACCTTCCGTGCGGGCGATGACATCACGGCCAGCATGCAACGCTACCAGCGTACGTCGACTTTGTTGGCCACAGCCGATAACGTCACCCTGGTGGCGGGCTACGGCGACAACACCGGTAGCATCAGTGGTGATTTGTACACAGCCATGCTGGCAGACGATGGCAGCGGTGGTGGCAGCATCACTTTCACGGCAGGCAGCAGCCAAGGCGATATCCGATTCAATCAATCGTCGGTGCGAGCCACGGATACGCTCACATTGAATGCTGCCGGTGGGAATTTGTACGCCAAGGGCGTGGCCTTGCAAGCGGCCTCGCTGGTGCTCAGTGCCAAAGGCGACATCACAGGTGATGTGGCGGACAGCACAGCTTTCTTGCTGGCTGCAACGACATTGGATGCACGCAGCACAGCAAGTGGAAAACTCCGTTTGACCACAAATGGCGCACTTGATGCAACCTATTTGGGCGCGGTCAACGGCAGCATCACGCTGGAGGCCGCGGGCAATCTGATTGCGCGAGATGTCAATGCTGGTAGCAAGGACGTGGTTCTGCGCACTCCGTTGATGGACCCCAATGGTGTGGCCATGAACGGTGTCACGCCACTTCGGCGCATGACACTTGGGCAAGTCACAGGTGGCACTGTGACCTTGAATGCAGGCACAGACGTGGCGCAACTGGTGGGCGGCGGTATGACAGCTAACCGCTTGGTCCTGACCGCCAATGCTGCGACCGCGCTCGTCAATTTGAATATTGTCGCAGTGGATGCGGAAATCGCACGTGCAGGCAACATGTCGCTGGGCATTGCGGGTGCAGGCACCACCGCTGTGGAACGCTTGCTCACGTTGGATGGGGTGATTGCAGTGGACAGCACCCGTTCACTGGCGATCACCAGTGTCTTGGCAAGACGCAGCGCTGAACGCACGCCGCGTGATGGCCCAGATGCGGGAACCACGTTCGATTTAGCCGAAGGTGACCTCAATGGCAATGGCTTGGTCGATTTGTCCGAGTTGCCCATTGACATCAGTTTGGAGAGTGACGGCGCGATCACCAGCGTGGGAGCCGGTACCCATCTTAAGGTGTCGGCAACCCCGGTCTTGGATGTCACCCCGACGTCTGCCAGCGTGTCGCTGGCGGGTGGATCTGTGGTGCTCAAAGCAGGCACGGGTATTGGGGCATCGGGTGCCATGAATCTGGATGTGGCCGAGTTGCGTGAAGTGAAGAGTACGTTGGGAGATATCGTTCTCTACGACACGACCAGCGGCGCGCGCAACAAGCTGCAATTGACGGATGTGGTGGCAACCGATGGGAATGTCACCCTCAGCAGCGATGCGGCATTGCAAGTCGTGAATGCGCATGCGACGGGTGCCAACCATGCTTTGTCCCTGGTCTCCCGTGCGCGTGATATTTTGATCGATGCGGGCGCCAGTTTGCAAGCAGGCAACAGCACAACCGGTTCAATTGCGCTGGATGCCGCAGTCAACCTGAGCATTGCAGCTTCGGTATGGGTGGATGCGGCAACCTCGGTCAGCTTTACCAGCGGTACGTCGTTTGCGCTGCCTACGCGTGCGCAGGGCTACAGTGCGGCGCATTTGACGGTGACCTCTGCTGAGAGCATTTCGGTCACGGGCGACTTGGCCATCAATGCACTCAATGTGGCCAACGACACCGTGGCGCTGCGATCAGGTCGAGACATCACCCTCACCGGCTCGATTGGTCGCGTCAGCGGCTTGGCCGTCAGCAGTGTCGTGTTGTACGCCGACGGGGCCAGTGCGCGCAATGTTCAGGTTCGCGATGAGGTTTCTGGTTTGCGCGTTATCCAGGGTGCGTCCGGGCGTGTCTATTACGAGGGGTCATTGCCCGCATCGCCGAACGCGATGACGTACACCCCTGCAGGCAACTACTTCATTGACCAATTGTCATCTGGTGGCACCACGTATTACGTGCAAGATGCCTTCGACTACCGGACCAACGCTGCCGGCGTTGGACTCAAGGTGCTGACTGCCGCGGTTGATGGCACAGGTACGTTGTATGAACTGCAAGGTTCGGATGCGACAGGATGGAGCAAAGGCAACGCATACGCTGCGCCGTCTGCAACAGATGTGAGCGCAGGCAAAGTCATTCAGGTTATCGATCGGGCGTTGGTTGGCCAAAATACCTTGGTCACGGGGGAGCGGGCTGGCATGACCTTGAGCGGCCTGACGGTGGATGGCAGTGTGGGCTTGACAGTAGGAGAGGGTGCTGCTGCCAGAGCTGTATCGGCAAGCGTCACCACCACCAGCTTGAGCGCTTTGGCGACGGCGATCAATGCGCAAACTGCCACCACGGGCATCACAGCACTGGCTGTTGGCGCCAGCTTGACCCTTTCGCGCGCCGACAACAAGACCATTGTGGTGACGGGCTTCACGCACAGTGCCAAGGGCAGTTTGAATGTTGTGAGCACATTGGGCACGACAGTGACGCTGGCGACGGCGACGCAACAAGCCTTGGCTTTCGCGGCGATGCCCAAAACTGAAATCGAGCACACCAGCACCATCACGCTGAATCAGGGCCAAACACCCTACGCGGATGTGACCATCACTGCCATGGGAACCCAGGGTGGTTTGGGCAATGTGATCTTGTCTGCCCAACAAAAATTGGATCTCGACAAGATCCATATCAATGCGACGGGCACGGTCACTCTCAGTACCTCGGCTGCTGCTGCTGGCTACACCTTGACTTTGGAAGACAGCAACCAGCGTGTTTACGCAAGTCGCACACTTGTGGATGCCGACATTGGTCAAAACCTGACAATCACCCCCACAGTGAATCTGATCAACGCAACCTACGCGTTGCGGGCGGTGGTGCGCGATGCCGCAGGCAACTACGCCTACTCCTCGGGCTATTACAACTATGTGAAGACAGGGGGTGCCAGTGAAAGCTCTGCGCCTTCAGCACCGGTTATCACATCACCCAGCAACAACGCCAAAGTGGGCAGCACGCAATTGCAACTGACGGGAACGGCCGAAGCACTGTCGCGTGTTGAAATTCTCAACGCGAGCAATGCTGTGATCGCTTGGGCCAATGCGGCCGCGAACGGCAATTGGGTTGTGTCCTTGCCCACGATGACCACAGGCTTGAACAGTTTCACAGTTCGTGCCGTGGATATTCAGGGGAATTCATCCGGCAGCACGGCACTGTCTCTCGATGTGGATAACACGGCACCGGTCGCCCCCGTGATCACTGGCTACAGCACCGATAGTGGTGTGGTCGGTGATCTGGTGACCACGGATACCACCCCGACATTCACGGGCACAGCCGTGGCGGGTACTGTTGTGCGTTTGTATGTACAAGATAGTGAGGGCAAGACCTCATTGGTGGGTAGCCAATCTTTGAGCGTGGCACAAACTGCCTGGACGATTGCTGTTCCCACGGCATTGTCCACAGGTGAATACCGATTCTTTGCCACGGCCAGTAATGCCTCTGCCAGCTCAGGCCAGTACCGTTACCTGGATGTCAGCGACAGCAACAACAGCAGCATCACCACCAACGAGAGCGGAGCCTCTTCGCCGATGGTGCTCAGACTTGTGAGCAGCGAGCCTGAAATCAGTTTCACGATGGACACGGTGGCTTCAGACGGGCGCATCAGCACATCGGAAGCTTATGAGGGAGTGCTGCTGACAGGCAGCGTGCAAGCAGGCGCGGCCGTCTCTGTGAAAATTGCAGGAACCACCGTGGGCTCAGCCTGGGTGGAAGGCAACAACTGGAGTTATCGCCTCAGCAGTGCCGATTTGTCGGCCTTACAGTCGGCTTGGACAGCCAAAACCAGTGATGCGCTCCAAGTGATCGCCTCTTCTGCTGCCGGCAGCAAGACGCTTTCAGCAACTCTGCCAGGAACAGTGACAGCGTTGTTGCCGGTGGTTGCCACGGCACCCACGACGACCTTCACGCAGCCAAGCCAGCTGGATGTCATCACCAAGGCCGAAAAAGATGCGGGTGGCTTGACCATCACGGGCACCACGACGGTCACCGGCATTCAGTCGATTGATGTGACCACGGCCGGCACGGGGTACGCCGCAGGCGCCTTGCTGTCGGTGACCATCACAGGCGATGGATCCGGAGCGCAAGCATTTGCGATCGTGAAAGCCGATGGCACGATCGAGCGCGTCGTTGTCACCAAGCCTGGAACCGGGTACACCACGGCCACTGCCAGCATAGGCGGCACGGCTGTCTTTGCGGTCAAGCTCGAAGGCGTGCGCATCCTTGTCCCCAACGCTAACCCTCAGGATGTGACCCGCCTGGGCAGTGGCAATTGGAGTTACACCCTGACCGCCTCTGACTTTGCAGCCATGGGGCAAGGCGTGCAAACCTTGCAGCTGGTCACAACGGACGCATTGGGCAATGAAACGGTTAAAACCACCACGCTGCGCATTGCCACAGAGGCGCCGGCGGTCACGTTGACCACGGCCGATGGTCGCACCTATGTCAGTGGGTTCCGGTTCAAGAGCGCCTCTTTGCCTTTGGTTGGCACTGCCTCGCCTGGCAGCACGGTCACGCTGTCATATACCAACCCCAGCAATGCTTCTGCAACGCTGTCGGTGACCACCCACCCCATTACCGGCGATTGGACAGCCAGCTTGCCGGCCGCGGCTGACGGCGCCTATGGGTTGACCATCACGGCCACTGACAAATTCGGCAATACCAGTACCCAAAGTGTCACTTTGACGCGTGATACCTCTGCGCCCAGTGCCCCCACACTGACGCCGATGACAGGCACATCCGCACAACCTACGTTCAGCGGCACCGCGGAAGCTGGCAGTACGGTGGCCATCACCGCCAACAGCCAAGCCATTGGTACAACGGTAGCCGCCGCCGATGGCAGCTGGAGCTTCACGCCGGATTTTGCCTTTGCAACTGGCACCTACAGCGTCAGCATCACGGCCACGGACTTGGCAGGAAACACCAGTGCAGCTTACACCAATGCATCAGCTTTCACCGTGAGCGGTACAGGGCTGCGCTTTGATGTCGTGACTGGGGATGATCTGGTCACGGTGGACGATCGAGCTGGGGCGGTGACGCTTTCGGGGAAAACCACTGGCAGCAGTGTGTATGTTGGCTGGGGTCTGGATGAGGCTCAGCAAATCAGTGCGGGCAACCACACCGCAGGCACATTCACATTGTCTGTGACGGTGGGGGCAATCACCTACACCACCAGCGCAATTTCCTTTGATGCCAGCGATGCGGCGATTCGAGCCGCCCTGATGGCCAAGCTCTCGGTCATTGCCGGTGCCGATGTGTCCGTGAGCAACCGCGCTGTCACATTTACCGGAGCCCTGGGACGTCAGGACATTGGGCTCATGACCATGAATTCCAGCCTGACGGGGGGAACCGCCAACAGTCAGGGGGTCACAGCGATCACCAACGGCAGCGTTTTGGTCAGCCCATTCGAAGTCAAGCAGTTGCCTTATGTCCAATCTGTCGCGACCTCCGCTGGTGGGACTGGGTTTGGTGAGGTCACGCTCTCGGGCTTGGGTACGCAAACGACGGTACCGGTTGTTCGTGCGGAAGTCACCAGTGGGGGACTTCAGTCGCTCACCTTGGTCAGTGGCGGATTGTTCAGTGCATTGACGGATACAGTGGCTTCCGCTGGTTGGACCAGGACCGCAGTCCCCATCACCGGCCTTGGGGGAACTGGCGCAACTGCCAGTGTGGTTTTGGATGCTCAGTTGACCTCGCTGACTTTGCCTGTGGCTGTCAGTGCGCTGCCATGGCTTACTCAGGCGAACAGCGGTCTGATCAGTGTGGACATCACATCAACTGCGGGTGTCGGCACGGTACCCACTGCCAGCATATCTTGGGCTGCCGATGGCACATTCCAAGGAATCAACATCACCAATGCGGGAGCGAATTATTCGTCTGATGTCATCACTGCAAAACTTGTGTACACAGGTGTCAGCCCCGCAGAAGAGCAAAACCTGACGGTTGGCATAGGCTACAAAATCACATCCATCACAGCCACGGCACAAGGCAGTGACTATGGCAGCAATGTGCTTGTGGTGAGCGCGCCAACTGTCGCAGCCGGTTCTGGCGGTGTGCAGGCCACTTTGGCGGTGGACATCAACGGCAGTGGTGAGATCAGTGCGGTCAGAGTGACGAACGCGGGTGCGGGTTACTCTTTCAGCTCGTTGCCAACGACCAGTGTGGCCGCTGGTGCTTCAGGCTCAGGGTACAGCGGCACGTTCACGCTGTCGGATGGTTGGTCTTACGATCTCACGTCGGCGCAAATGTCAACGCTGACCACTGCCGCCAATGCCAGCAGTGGCGTGTATGCCGTCAGCTTTGTGGTCCAGGATCAGCAGTCCTCGCCGACCACCTTGCTGTCGCGTGCAGTTACCTGGGCCAAAACCGAAACTGTCGCCAGCGGCTACAGCTTCAGCTCGAATGTCTCCGGCGCTGCTCAAAAATCAATGAGCGAGGGGAACGCTGGCAGCACCAATGTGACCTATACCATCACACGAACTGGCACAGCAGCAGAGACACTGTACTGGAAGATCGACGGTGGTTTGGACAACGATGATGTCAGCACGAATTTGAGTGGTTCGGTCACCTTTGCAGCCAATGTGCCGACCGCCACCGTCACTTTGACCGTCACCGGAGATACCACCACCGAGTCGGATGAGAGCGTTCAATTGTTGGTCAGCAGCACCCAAAATGGCACCTATCTGCCAGTGGCCCGCAGTGATGGGTCCATGCTGTTCACCGTCCGCAACGACGATACGGGTGCGGCATCTGCCACCAGCCTTGGCGCACCCACGATCACGACGACAACCCTGACGGGAACCCTGGCCACCAACAAGCCTGCCATCGCAGGCACTGCCGTGGCAGGCACCAAGCGCATTGCGGTGTATGACTTGGTCAATGGAACGCCGCAAGAGGTGGCGAGTTACACCTTTGATGCGCCTGCCACCAGCGGGCAAGCTTGGTCAATTGATGACACCAAGTACGGCGTCGCCTTGAAAGAGGGGGCGCATGAATTGGTTCTGGTTGCAGCGGATATCCGAGGCGTCTTAGGGACAATCAGTGCCAGCAAGACATTCACGGTGGACACAACAGCGCCTGCTGTGCCAGCCATTTTGTTGTTGGCCAACGAAACCGGACGTCCTGGTGGCAATGCCACCAATGCCAGTGGCACCGTGCTCAATGGCACAGCCGATGCCGGCAGCACGGTGACGGTCACTCTGGTTCATCCTGACAGTACCAGCACCACCCATACCAGCACTGCGGACGCAAGTGGTCGCTGGACACTGTCAATTGCAAGTTTGGAAAATGGCAGCTTCACGGCTTCGGCCGTGGCCAGCGATGCGCTAAGCAATGCCAGCGTCGCCTCTGCATCCTTTGCATTCACGCGCGCCTACAACCAAACGCCCACCGCGCCGGTTATCACCAGCGGCGTCGCCTCAGGCAGCACGCCTGTGCCTGTCAATCAGCAGCAGCCAACCATCAGTGGCACAGCCCAACAGAACGACCGCATTGAGGTTTACTCGGTGTCAGGTGGGGTCTACACTTTGCTGGGAACCACGGTACAAACAGGGACAGATACGTGGAGCTTGACAGCCAGCAAAGCCCTTGCCGATGGTGACTACAGTCTGGTGGCCCGGGTTGTGGATGCCGCGGGGAATGTCAGTGCGTACAGCACGACTCGGACGTTGCGTGTGGACTCGACAGGTCTCAGCATCACATTCAATCCTGTGACGGGCGATGACGTCATCAATGCCAACGACAAGACAACTGGCGTGATCTTGCGTGGCTGGGTGGAAAGTTCTGATGCCAAAGTCCGGATCGAATTGCCTGGGGCAATTTTGAATGCCACTGTTTCAGGCAACAACTGGACTTACACGCTGTCAGGGGATGATTTCAACTACCTCGGGATTGGCAACGATCGTCCCATCACTGTCAGTGCAACCGATGCGGCGGGTAACAAAACCAACGTGACCCGCTTGGTAGATGTCAGTGTGGCCGCCATCACGCCGCCCACGACGCCGGCACTCAATTCTGGCGTTTTGCAAGTCAATCCGGGCAGTGCAGGTGAAATCTTTAATAAGGATTCACGCCTCAGTGCTCAAACACTGATTGTCAATGGTGCTTCAACCATCAATCTATTGACAGATGTCAAAAATGCCACCTTGGTGTCCAACTACACCGGATCCACCACGGCTGGGCATTACGCCATCAGCCTGTCCAACGCGGACGACCTGGTGCTCAATACCTCGTTGCGCAGCGGAAAGATGCTGGTCAGCACGGGCGATACCTTGATCTTGCAGCAAGCCAAGTTCACCTCTGACTTGGCCTCCAACCGCATGGACTTTGTTTCCGGCGGCGGTGGCATCTGGATCGATGAAATCAATGCCCTGGCGTCTGGCAGTGTGTATTTGAGAACGGCCGGTGTGGTCAAGGAAGTGACCTCGGATGCCTCTTTGGATTTGTTCAACGGCATCGATTGGAGTGCCAACGTGGACCGTTCGAAGAGCGTGGACGTCACGGCTGCCTATTTCGAATCGGTGTCGTACAACCAGGCCACCGACGTGTCCAGTGAAGCGGCCTATAAGAATCAGCTGCAGAGTCAGACCAATCTGGAATTCTCTGCTTACCTGATGGACAGTGCGAGAAGTCGCATCAAGTTGGGTTGGGACAGTACTTTTGACGCCAGCGATTTGATTTACAACGTGGCCACGGGAACCTATGTTTTGGCGGGCTATTTCACCGCCAATTTGACTGGTGTGACCGTTCCTACGGGCAAGACGCTGGAAATTGCCGGTGCTTACACTTCCGGAACCATCAACCTGACCGCAGACAACCTGATCGCTTCAGGCAGTCTGACGGCCACCAGCATCACGCTGGCTTCCGCCACCACCGGCAAACTGAGCATTGCGCCCAGCACGCGTCTGGATCCGCTCAACAACGGTGCGGTGAGTTTGACAGGTGGTGTTGGCGGGTTGTTCATGGGTGACCGCTCGGTGATCAACACCACAGGTGCCATCACGCTGAACACGGGATCGACGGGGGGTGACATCACGCTTGCTCAGATTGCAGGCGGGACAGGTACCATCACACTGACCACTTCCGGTCGTTTGCTGGATGGTGACACGGCTTCTGTCGACGGTCGTGAAACGCCCAACATCGTCGCCAGTGGCACGTTGGATGTGACCGCTGGCGGTGGCATTGGCTTGTCTGATAACGCATTCGTGATTCAAGCCAACACGATCAACAGCTTGAATGCCGGTTCTGGCAATGTCAACGTTGAGTTGCAACGCGCGACAGCAGGTGCGGTGACCTTGACCAATCTGGATGCGGGCAGCGCCACCCTTGTGGTGACCGATGGTGGCGTGGTGGCGGGCAGTGGCGATTGGATTCTGGGGCAAGACCTCACGCTCACAGCGGCTGGTGCGATCACGGACACCGGCCGTTTGAGTGTGCAAGGCACAGCCACGCTGGCAGCAGGCAGTGCCAACGACATCACATTGGACAACGCAAGCAATGACTTTGGCAGTGTTGTGATCACCAGCGCTCGCCATGTGAACTTGAAAGACACCGATGACCTGACCCTTTCAGGCACCATCAGCGGCAATCTCGATGCAAGCGCAGGCAACACCCTGACCTTGGGATCTACTTCTGTGGCGGGTAACCTGGCCCTGAGCTTGACGGCTGCGTTGGGTTCGATTCAAGACACGGGTGCCTCCTCCGTGACTGGCACGACCACCTTGTCCGCGGGTGTCGGACAGGACATCGTTCTGGATGCTGCCAATGACTTCGGGGGCGCTGTGTCGGTGGTCAGCGCGCGCCATGTCACGCTGAACGTCACCAATGCCTTGACGCTGGGTGCCACCATCCAGGGTAACCTGCAAGCCACAGCTGCCACGACGTTGACGTTGCTGGCCAGCACCATTGTTGGTACAGGCAGTTTGAATGCTGGCGGAGACATCACTGACAGTGGTGCCCTGATTGTGGGTGGCGCCTTGGCGGTGGCCACGTCCAATAGCAGCAATGTGGTGTTGGACACCAGTACTAACAATTTCAGCAGCATCGTTGTGACCCGTGCGCAAGATGTGACCGTTCAAGACGCGAACGCCTTAACGCTCTCGGGGAACGTGACACGGAATTTGAACCTCCAGTCTGGTGCACTGACGCTGGGCACCACAACGGTGGGGGGGCAAGCTACGCTCACCACACAGGCCGCCACGTTGGGGGATGTCACGATTGCTGGGGCGCTGGGGCTGACAGCCACAGGAGCTGTCAGCGATACAGGTACCTTGATCGTTCAAGGTGCAACCACCTTGAACGCCGCCGGGCAGACGATCACACTCGATTCCGCTGCAAACGACTTTGTCGGCGCGGTTGGTATCACAACTGCCTCATCCGTTACCCTGAAAGATCGCAACGCGTTGACCTTGTCAGCCACGGTGGCAAATACGCTGGGCATCACAACAGGTGGACAGCTGACCCTGGGCAACACCACGATTGGCACCAGCGGTACCGCCACGGCCATCCTGAGTGTGACCAGTGGCGGTGATGTGACCCAGGCAGCTACCAATGCGCTGTACATCTATGGCGACAGCAGCTTTGATCTGCAAGGCAACAACCTGACACTGGGTAACCAAACCTCTGGCGATGGCATCAATGACTTTGGTGGGAAATTAACCGTCCTGAATGCCAACAATGTCTCGCTGTCTGACGACAATGCCTTGAATCTTGGCAAGTTTGTGGCAGCGGGCAATGTGGACATTCTCACGGATGCGGCCTTGACCCAATCGGCCGCAGCGGGCGAGGCCATGGCGGTCTCTGGCTCGCTGAACTTGAGTGTCACCGGCGAAGGTTCGGACGACTGCAGTGACATCACTTTGAGCAACAGTAACCAGCTCATGGGCGATGTGACCATCGAGCATGGTCACAATGTGGTGCTGACCACGGTGTCTTCTTTGCATCTCGTTTCCGCAGACATTTGCAGCAACTTGATCTTGAGCACGGGCGGAAAGCTTTACAACAGCAATGCTTGGATAGTTGAGGGCAACCTGGCCATCAATTCTGCTGGGCAGGATGTTTTGTTGGAGGCTGACCACGACTTCCGTGGAACGGTGTCAGTGACGGCGCGCAACCTCTTCATCAACGACATCAATGACCTGAGCTTCGACTCCGTTACCCTGACCGGTAATCTCACGGCCACAGCTGGCGGAGCCATTTCCGCAAGTGGCGCAGTCGATGTAGATGGCGTCACGAGCCTGAGTGCTGGCACAGGTCAGGCCGTCACGTTAGCGAATGCGAGCAACGATTTCACGGGTTCCGTCAGTATTGTGCGTGCCGGCAATGTGAGTCTGCGCGGTGTGAACGCCATCGATCTGGGGACATCTACAGTGACAGGCACATTGGTTGTGATCGCGTTGGGGATCACTGACAGCGGCGTCCTTCAAATCACTGGTGCCACGACCCTGACGGCCAGCAGCGCAGACGTTGTGTTGGACAACGCTGGTAACGACTTTGTGGCTGCCGTGAACCTGGTCAGTGCTCGGGACGTCAAACTGAATGACACCAATGCTTTGACTGTGACAGGTTCCATCAGCCGCGATTTTGACCTTACCACGGCGGGAGCGACCACCTTCGGCGCGTTGACCGTTGGTCGCAATGCCAGTTTGATTGCCAATGGGATTGCCGACAGCGGTACCTCTTTGGTGACGATCGCAGGCACAGCCACATTGGACGCGCGCGGTCAAGATATCATCCTGAACAATGCGGGCAACGATTTTGATGGCCTGGTGAAAGTTCTGAGTGCTGGCAATATCCACATTCTGGATATCGATGTTTTGGCCTTCACAGGCGATGCTATCGGAACCAACAAAACCTTGACACTTGAAGCAGCAGGCAACCTGGCGTTGGGGGTGGTCTCCAGCACCGGCGACATGACTTTGCGTGGTGCGGCGGTTGATCTGGATACGCTTTCAAGCGGTGGCAATCTTGACCTTGTTGCAACGGGCGATCTGACCCAAGCTGCAGACAAGTTGGTGCGCGTGAGTGGGACATCCAACATGTCGGCCACCAGTGTGGCTTTGGCAAATGCCAATACCTTTGCGGGCTCGGTAGCGCTCGCCACCACGGTTGGCAATGCCAATTTGCGTGCCACCGGAGCGTTGAATCTGTCTTCGGTGAGCGTTGCCGGCGATCTCACATTGCAGGCAACGGGTATGGCCGACAGCGGCACATTGTCTGTCACGGGTGCCACGCAACTGACGGTTCTCGATGACATCGTGTTTGACACTGCGGGTAACAACTTTGGCGCGGCAGTCACGCTGACCAATGCGCGCCATGTCTCGCTGACCGATGTGAACGCTTTGAGTGTTTCCGGCAGCATCACAGGCAACCTGCAATTGACAGTTGGTGCCGCGTTAACGCTGGGCAACAGTACGGTTGGCGGTAATTTGACGGCTTCGGTGACAGGTGCCTTGAATCAATCTGCCAGTCAAATTTTGACAATTGCTGGCACCACCCATTTGAGTGCGGCTTCTATTGCGTTGGCGAATGCCAACGCCTTCACCGGTGCGGTTGCCTTGACCACCGGCGCATCTGGTAATGCTGCATTGACCAACACCTTAGCTTTGGATCTGTCGGCCCTCAGCATCGGTGGAGACCTCAGTTTGCAGGCCGCTGGCCTTACCGACAGTGGCGCATTGAGTGTCACTGGCACAACCAGTTTGACGGCAGGTTCAAGCAATGACATCACGCTGGATGCTGCCAATGATTTTGGCGGTGCGTTGACTGTGGTGAGTGCCAACAATGTGAAACTGGTGGATGTCAATGCCTTGGCTCTGGCAGGCACTGTCAGCGGGACATTGACCCTGAATGCGGCTGGCATGACCGACAGTGGTGCACTTGTTGTGGCAGGCGCGGCCCAACTTGCGGCAGGCACGGGGCAGGACATTGTTTTTGACCATGCGAGCACCAATTTCTTGAGTGAAGTCACGGTGACCAGCGCGCGGGATGTGCAGCTCAATGATCTCAATGCGCTTTCTGTGCACGGCCAATTCAGCCGTGACTTGACGCTGACTGCAGGACAAGGCGTCGCCCTGGGTGCCACCAGTGTGGGCCGCAACTTGAGCGTGACAGCCGCCGGCTTGGTGGATCGTGATGCCCAAGCCATCACGGTGCAGGGCACAAGCACCCTGGATGTTGGCAGTTCGGATGTGGTGCTGGACAACCTGACGCATGATTTTGTGGGGGCGGTGACTGTCGCACATTCACATGACATCGTGCTGCGTGACGCCAATGCCATGACGTTCTCTGGGACTGCCACAGGCGATGCCGATGTGTATGCCAGCACGCAAATTTACCTTGGCGTGACGAACATCACGGGCCTCTTGAAGGCTCATGGTAATTTCACCATGACGGGTGATGTTGTCGCCGATCACATCGATCTCACGTCGATCAACTTCCTGGATATGGCAGGGCACTCCGCCACGGCCACAGGAACAACAGGTTACATCCAGGTCATTGCGCAAGGCGACATCACCTTGGGTAAATTGCGCGCTGTGAACGGATCGGTGCTGGTGCAGGCCAACAACGGACGCATCCTCGATGGTTTGCAAACCGAAGAACGAAACATCATCACAGGCGGTGATCTCAGTCTGAGTGCCAGCCAAGGCGACTTGATCCTGAAGCTTTGGGGCGATGCGGGTAGCGGTCCTTTTGCGGCGGACAGCACGGCGGGAACCATCGATTTGGTGGCTGGCTCTATCAACAGCTTGTCTGTGCCTGGCAACATCAGCATTCTCGGCGCGGGTGGTACCAACACCTTTGGCGGGGCGATTCACTCCAACAACAACCTTTCGTTGGACTTTGGCTCGGCTGGCATCACGATGACCAGCGCTGCCAGCCTTTCTGCTACCAACAACCTGAGCATTCAAAGCAGCAGCGGCAATCTGGCGCTGTCGCAAATCTCTGCAGGACAAACCGTCACCATCACCTCCACCTCAGGTGCTGTCACCGGTGTTGGCGGGGTCAGTGGCGCCAATGTGACTGGTGCCACGGTGGCCATTAGCGCCGGTTCTGTCGGGACCAGTGTCAACGCATTGAAAGTAGATGCAGCCACGCTGAGTTCCCTTGCCGCTTCAGGTGATGCCAATTTGGCCTTGGTCAAGTCGCTGGATACCGTGACAGTAGGCGCTGTGAATGTGGCGGGCGCGTTGAAACTGGATGCCACGTTGGCAAACTTGACGCTCTCTGACAATGTCACTGCTGGCAGTGCCATCCTCCAGGCTGACACGGGTCGTCTGGACATGACCGACCTGAAGTCGCTCACTTCCGCTGGAAACGTGCAGCTCTCAGGCTATGCAGGCCTGGGTCTGTCGTGCATCACGGGCACGGGCAACTCGGGACAGACGATCCAGTTGAACAGTGCGAACGGTGGCATCATTGATCTCACCGCCCTCGAGTTGGCGAATATCGCCACTGCCGGGCAGCTGAATGTGTCCGCCAAGAGCATTGGCGGTAGTGATGTTGCCGACATCGACCTGGATGTCGCCACACTTTCATCCCTCACGACCACGCAAGGCGCTGCCTTCCTCGAATCGTTGGCAAGCGGTGGATTGAATGTGACCGACACGGCTGTGTCGGGTGCCTTGAATTTGAAGGTCAGCACGGGCAGCTTGCGCTTGAATGGACAGTTGGACAGTGGGTTGCTCACTGCCGAGGTGGTGGCGGGTGATTTGGTTCAAGCCAATGCCTCCGTCATCACTGTGGCAGGGGCCACCACTTTGCTGGCCAGTGGCAACATCAGCTTGGCACGCCTTGTTGGCGCAGATGGCGATGTGTCCCTCGTGACCCAAGGGCAATTGCTGGATGCTTCCACCTCAGATACTTTGGCCAACATCAGCTTGACCTCCGGTCGCCTTGCGATGGAAGCCCTGCAAATCGGCACTGCCGCCGAGGACCTCGACCTCGACGTGGCGGCGATTTCTTCGGTGTTGGCTACCGATGCCAGCACCAGCAGCACAGGCTTCAACCTCACATCGATGCAGTCCGTGACCGTGGGTACGATGGAGGCCACAGGCCACGCCGTGTTCCACCAATCGGCCGGCAATGTCACGTTGACGCGTGCCGTGACCGCGCAAGACATTCAACTGACGGTGGATGCCGGCGCGCTCACGCAGAGCACTGGGGCCACTTTGACGGTGTCTTCCGACCTGACGGTCCAGGCCCGTGACAACATTACCCTGGTCAGCATGACCAGCCTGACGGGCAACATCGCATTGACCAGCTCGGCTGGCAGCATTCTGGATGGCTCGGTCACCGAAAGCGCGTTGTTGAAAACAGCCGCTGCCGGCAAGGCCATCAGCCTGTCTGCCTTGGCTTTGGGAACAGACAACGACACCGGCGACCTGGAGCTGGACACAGGAATCGTGTCATCCGCTGTGGCCTCAGCCGGTGGTGTTTACCTGAACTTCAACCAAAGTGTGGCGGTGCAAACGGTCACGGCCAGCAACACCGCGTCGCTGGTGCTGACGCGTGGCAACTTGGCCCTGAGTGGCACGGTCCAGGGCAATGCGCTGGAAGTGACGGTGAGCGCGGGCGATCTGACGCAAGCCAACGGTGCCCGTTTGTTGGCGACCCAAGCCGCCACGCTGACCTCCTCTGGCAACATGGTGTTGAGCGAGTTGGTGGTGTCGGGCAGCAGCGCTTTGACCCGCATCGTGGCCGGTGGCAACCTGACCGACGGCAGCACGGCGGAACCCACGACCAGTTGGAACGTGGATGCGGCGGGCATCCTGGAAATCACCGCTGCAGCGGTGGGAAGCGCCACCAATGCCTTCGATGTGCGCACGCCGACTCTGAACACTTTGAGCGTGAGTGGCGACAGTTCCTTGACGCTGGGTGCAGCCACGCTGGTCAACACCGTCAGCGCTGGCACCAAGGCGGTCAAATTCCGTGCCGATGCAGGTGCCCTCACAGTGGGCCAACAATGGACAGGCGGGACCTTCGATGTGCAAGTGGTGTCGGGTGCCTTGACGATGGCTGACGGCTCACAAGTCAGCGCTGTGGGCGATGTCAAACTGGCGGCCTCTGGCAACATCACCGTCGCCAACCTGATCACTGAAAGTGGCTGGGTGCAAGTGCTGGCTGATGGTCGGATCATTGACGGCACGGCTGCCGAGCTGTCCAACATCACCGGCACCACGGACGCCGCCCATGTCAGCTTGAGTGGCACTCGCATCGGTGACCGCGGACCTGTAGGCTTGAACGAGCAGCAGGAAATTCAGCTGAATGGGGCCACTGGAGGCACCTACAAACTGAGTGTGTCAGTGGATGGCACGACTTACACCACGTCCGCGATTGCCTACAACGCTTCGGATGCTGCGATCCGCACAGCCTTGCTCGCGCTGAACATTGCGGGCGCGGGTTACACCGTGTCAGCCCAGACCATCACTTTCACCGGCTCACTGACCGAGCGCAATCTCTCCACGGTTTACCTGGACAACACATTGCTGACGGGCGGTACGGGTGGCGCACGCGTCAGCGTGGTGCAAGACGGCGACGCCACCCCACCGGAAGACCTGGACCTCAACATTGCCACTGTCACGTCTTTGAACGGCGGAGCCGAAGGGGTTTATCTGCAATCCAGCCGCGGGCTGAGTCTGGGCACTGTCGCTATCACAGGTGACTTGAATGTGGACGTGGACAGCGGTTCGTTCACGCTGACGGGCAACCAATCGGCGCGCGACATCACGTTCAACGTTGACCTGGGCGCGTTGACCATGCAGGACGGCACCCTGGTGTCGGCCTCCGGTGCGGCGCAATTGCATGCATTGCGGGACATCACGTTCAGCCGCTTGGCGGTGAACGGTGGCGATCTGCGTGTGCTCAGCGATCTGGGTGGTCTGGTGGATGGCAGCTTGCTGGAGACGCCCAACATCAGCGTCAGCAGCGGGGTCATCACCTTGTTGCAGGGGGCCTCCATCGGCACGCGCTTTGAAAACGGTGCCCTCGATGTGTCGGCCATGACGCTGAACCAGGTGAAAGCCGATACGGGCGGCGTGTTCATGCAACTCGTCGGCACTTCGGGGCAAACAGCCTTGATTGACAGCCTGAGTGCAGTCGCCACCGGTGCCGATGTGGCCGTGGCGGTGACCAGCGGTGGTTTGCGCGTCAACAGCGTGATGGCCAACGACGATCTGACCCTCTCAGCCGGTGGACAAGGTGTCACCGATGGGCTGATGCTGGGCAACACCACGGCTGGCGGCAACCTGAGCCTGATCACCACATTGGGCAACATTGCACAGTTGAGCGGAACTGCTGTGCAAGCCGACACCGTGGGCAAGGTGAGCACACTGCAAGCCGACGGTGATGTGGTGCTGGGCAATGCCAATAACGACTTCGATACGCTGAAACTCACGGTGTGCAATGCCACAGTGAACGACCGCGACGGCGTGATTTTGGGTACATCGACGTTGGGTGAGCAGCTTACCCTGACCACACTGGGCGATGTGAGTGTGCTGGACCGCACCACAGTACAAACCGGTGGCGATCTCGTGATTTTGTTGAACCAGGGCGGTTACACCTCATCGGGAACGACCTCGCTGCTGGCTGGACGGGATCTGAAGATCACGGCGGTGCAGGGGGGCTTTACCACCTCGCAAGCGGGCACGTTGCGTGCTGGCCGCGATCTGCTGGTGCAAACCCAGGTTGGGGCTTCGCTGGCAGGGACCAGCACGCTCAACGCCACGCGCGACCTGCGTTTGTCTGCCGTGAACGGCAACCTGACCATGGCGGGCGTATCCGCCTTGACCAGTCAGACAGGACGCATGGATCTCTTGTCCACCCAAGGGAACATCACCCTCAGTGGCCAATCCACCCTGATTTCCCAACTGGCCATGCAAATGGCCACCGACACGGGCTCGGTGACCATCCAGGGTGAAACCCTGGCCAAGGCCAACGCCGGCGCTTTGACGGTCCAGGTGGGTGCAGGTCAAATCAGTTTGCAGGGCCAATCGACGCTGGAAGGCGATGCTGTCAACGTCGCGATCACCAGCAATGGTGGCGTCACGGCCAAGGACACCACCACAGTGCGTGCCGACACCACCGACCTGACGGTGAGCGTGAACCAAGGTTCTGTATTGGCTTCTGGTGCCAGCACGTTGTCAGCCAAACGGGCCTTGACGGTCTCGGCCACCACCGGGCAAGTGCGCCTCAGTGGCGCCAGTACCCTGTCCACCACGGATGCCGCCCTGAACGTGACCGTCACCACTGGCAATGTGACCCTGACCCAGGCCAGCACCCTGCGCTCTGGCACCGACACGAACATCTCGGTACAGACAGGCCAGCTCAACGCCAGCGGTGCCACCACGGTGAATGCGGGACAAGACATCAACATGGCCATGACCAATGGCCATGTGGGCTTGAGCAATGCCACCACGATGGTGGCAGGACGCGACCTGAGCATGACCCAGGGGCACGGCAATTTCACGGCCAGCGGTTTGACCAGTCTGTCATCAGGCCGTGACATGGTCTTGCACCAGACCACGGGCAACGCCACTTTCAGCAACACCTCAGCCCTGGCCGCAGGCCGCGACTTGTCCATGACAGTGACCACAGGCGATGTGCTGGCGACCGGGGACACCCATCTGACGGCTGAACGTGACCAGACCGTGGCAGTGACCACGGGCAACGTGAGCTTTGACGGCACCACTGTGGCCACGGCAGGTCAGGACTATCGCCTGGCCGTCACGACGGGCAATCTGAGTTTTGTGGGAACCAGCACAGTTGCGGCGCAGCGTGATGCCACGATCGAGATAGACACGGGCCACATCAAGTTTGATGGCAGCACCAGCCTCAGTGCTGTGACACGCAACCTCAGCGCCACGGTGGGCACGGGCAATGCTGATTTTGTTGGCACCAGCACGTTGACAGCGGGTGCGGATCAAAGTCTGAGCGTTGTGCAAGGCAATGTGGTCTTTGACGGCACCACTGTGGCCACGGCAGGTCAGGACTATCGCCTGGCCGTCACGACGGGCAATCTGAGTTTTGTGGGAACCAGCACAGTTGAGGCGCAGCGTGATGCGGCCATTCAGGTCGGTACGGGCAATGTGACCTTTGACGGCACCACCAATTTGAGTGCCGTGACACGCAACCTCAGCGCCACGGTGGGCACGGGCAATGTGGACTTTGTCGGCGCCAGCACCTTGACGGCGGGAGCCGATCAGAGATTGAACGTCACCACCGGCAATGTAACCACGAACGGACAAACGGTGATGACCGCTGGTCATGATGTGGCCATGGCGGTTACTACTGGTGACGTCACCTTCCATGACGTGACCACGGTCACGGCCGGGCAAGACCTTCGCATGACGGTGGGCACGGGCCAGGTGATTTTCTTCGATCAGTCGTTGCTGCGCGCCTTGCTGGGCAACCTGTCAGTCTCGGTGCAAGCTGGTTCCATTCAGGCTGAGCAAGACACCCATTTGGATGCCAAGGTGCAAACCTTGGTGCAAACCCAGGCCGGCGAGATCAACCTGCTTGACAACGCCACGCTGTCCGCCGATGACACCGTAACTGTACGCATCACTGCCAAAGGTGCGGCCTCAGGCGGTTTGACCATGGAGGATGCGCAAACCCTGATACAAGCGGGTCAGCGGGCAGAGATTGACACCTACGGTGACGTGAAGATGGACCTGATTCGCTCCGGCAATCAAGTGGCCATCACTTCACACCAAGGCGCCATCCTGGACAACACGGCAGCGGAAACCGATCTGATTTTCGGCACCACTTTGTCGATGTCGGCCTTCAGCGGTGTTGGTCAGCCCTGGACCAGCAACTTGAACTTGAACGTGAGCGAGATCAGCGCGTTCAACAGTTACAGCAACGGCATCAATATTCAGAACCGATCTGGGTTCAAAGTGGGCGATCAAGGTATTGCCAACATCGGACGCGTTGGGGTGTCGGATGTGGCGGTGACTTCAGGCGGTGGCATTGACTACCTGTCGCAGAATTACAGAGGCGGTCTGGGCCGCTCTGGCGTGTTGAGCACGCAGGCCAATTTCCGCATGTATGTGATTGCCAACATGACGGCATCTGCTCTGGAGGAGCAATTCGGGAACAACACGCCTCAATTGCTGTCGGCTTTGAACATGCAGCAACCATTGGTTCAGAGCGTTGCTGTCAAGCCGATGTCATTGCTGAGCGCGCTCAACGAGTCTGAAGGATTGGCCAATCTGGCGATTCAGCGTTTCACAGATTCAGAGCCGATTGTGACTGTCAAGCCTGTGAAGGTGATGCGCGACATTGCGTTCGGCTTTGACAATGCAGCCAGCAGCCGCATCCTGGACGCCTTCACCTTGACCGCAGACCCGCTGGCCAACTCTGGTGCAGCACGTTCTGCCTTGATGAAGGCGTTGGAGGCTGTTGTTCAACCCCCTCAAGCGGCCAGTGGCGGCGTGATGGGGCAGGATGGTCCTGCCAGCAAGGAAGAAAAGCAGGAAGAGCCTGTGGCTGCTATGAATTTCTCAGAATTGCGAGCCACCTTGAAACGCATCATCGACCTGTCCGACGACAGCTTGAATGCGCCGATGGTGGCTTTCAACCCCCGGATTGATCAAGCAACCGGATCTCAAGACGATTCCTAATGAATCTTGTTAATTCCCTCTTATGGAGAACGAAAAAATGAATGCCAAATCGACCCAAGTTCCTGAAACCGTGGTGGCGCCCCAGTCCACCCAGGAAGCTCCGGCAGATGCCGGTGCCCGCAGTGTGAAGGTACGATTCGATGACAGGGCGATGATTTCCAACTATGCCAATGTGGCCAATGTGGGCATGAGCAAGGACGAGGTTACCTTGCTGTTCGGTACCAACCAGACCTGGGGTGCCGTGGGCGATGAAATCGTGATTCAACTGTCTTCGCGTGTGATCATGACTCCTTCGGTAGCGAAAAACTTTGTCGAAACCTTGCAGCGTGTTCTGAACGAATACGAACAAAAAATCGGCAAGATTGCCTGAAGGAGATTGGTGATGAAGCGATCTGGTCTTTTGTTGGCAATCGCCCTGGGCTTTTTGCCGACGTCTTATGCTGACACGCAGGTCAAGCCTAAGGTGTCGGACGAGGCCGACGCTTCTTTAGGGCAGCGGGTCACCTTGCGTGAATTTGCTGCCATGATTGCCAGTTCGGACGAATCTGTCCTTGCTCAGCGCCTGGAGGAGTCCGCTGCAATCCAGGGGTTGCGTGGTGCCAGCGCTGTGTTTGAGCCGTTTCTTTCCTCTACGCTGGAGCGAGAGGGAAGTTTTGTATCGACTTCTGCTCAGGATGCTGCGCGCTTGGGGGTCAAGCCTCGCGATGAGTTCACCATGCGTGAGTCGCGACTCAAGAACGCGGTTGGGATGAAGGTTCCCACTGGTGCCGATCTTGAACTGTCATACAACATTTCAAATTGGTATGACTCCGTTCAAATCGACAAGCAAATCTATTCGCCTGAAAAGCGTGGTTACGTTGGCGCCAAAATCACTCAGCCCCTCATGCGCGGTGCAGGCCCGGTGATCAGCCGCATGGGCATCGAGATCGCCGACCGTGAAAAAGCGGTGGCCAAAGAAACCTGGCGCCAGGTGCTGGCCCAGCGGGTCATGGACGGCTTGCAGGCCTATATTTTTGTGCAACGCGCTGAAGAGCGCGTGCGCTTGCGCACCCGGGCACGCGATGTTGCCCAGGAGATTGAACGCAACATGTCGCATCAACATGTCAGCGGTTTGCGCTCGGCCTCCGAGTTGACCGAAGCGCGTTCCTCGCTGGCCTTGCGTGAGGCACAACTCGCACAGGCAGAGCAAGATTTTGAAGAGCAGCAAAACGCCTTGCAGGTTTTTCTGGCAGGCAAGGGAGCTTCGCCGGATGCCTTGTTTGTGGCTTCCAAGGTTCGTCCTGCAGATCGGCTGGAAACCGAGCGACAGCGGGTTCCAGCCAATTTTGTGGCGGCCGAGACCCGCAAGCGATTTTTGAATACCGCCATGGATCAACGTCCTGAGGCACGGGTCAACGCTTTGCGCATCGAACGTGAAGTTTTGAAGACTCATCAGGCCAAAGATCAATCGCGACCGGAGTTGAATTTCAACTTCACCTACGGCAAAGAAGCCTTGGGACTTGCCAACCGCCCCTGGGCTGACTATCTCAGCAATTTGGTCCCTTACCAGCGTTGGACCATCGGCGTGACCTACAAGGTCGGTTTGTTCGGCGACGAAAAGCGCGCCAGCGATTACCAGGCCGCCATCATCCGTCGCGAGCAAAGCGAGCTGGCCCTGGGCGCCATCAAGCAACGCATTACCAATGAGGTGTTGGTCAGCACCACTGTGCTGAACCGTGCCGAACAACAGGCTGCACGCCAGTTTGAAATTGTGGCGGCGCAACGCAACCTACTCAAAGTCGAAAACGAGCTGGTCAAGGAAGGCCGTCGCTCCACCCTGGACGTGATGAAGAAGCAATTGGAAGTGTTGCTGGCCGAGGAGGCCCTGGCCGATGCAGTGGCGCAAGCCAACCGTGCCAACTACCTGAATGCACAGGTCGAAGGGTCGTTGCTGACCAAAGTGGGACTGGAGTGACGCCATGCGCATGAGGACATCTGCACGCGTTTGGCAATGGGGAGGCTGGCTTGTCCTGGGTATGGCAGGCAGCGTCTGGGCGCAGGCGCCGGGACCGACCTCCATCACGCCCTCGATCAAGCCTTTGTCGGAAGAGGTCACCGTGAAAGGCATCACCCGCTGTGCGGCTGACCTGAGTCTGGGACTTTCAGTGCCGGGGCGCATTGCCAACCTGCTGGTTCAAGAGGGCTCCGTGGTTCGGCCCGGGGAAGTGTTGCTGCATCTTGACCGCGGTCCGGAAGATCTGGAAGTTCAGCGCCGCTTTGCGCAATGGCAAGGCCAGGCCGAAATGGTGACTGCCAAGGCACGCGTGGAAACGGCGCTGGTTCAAGCCGAGGCGGCCCGCAAGATTTACCAGACCAACCAGGGCATCAGCCGTGAGGATCTGGAGAATCGTGAACTCGCTTTGGCTACCACCCGGTCGGAAGTGGAACGCTTGAAGACTGTCAAGGAAATCGAGCGCCTTGACTACCTGACAGCCAAAGAAAACCTGGAGCGTCGCAGTCTGCGCGCGCCCACGCGTGGCATTGTGACCAAGCTGATCAAGTTTCAGGGTGAGAGTTTGCAAGCCAACGAAGCGGCGCTGCGCCTGTGCGATATCAGCAAGGTGATGTTCGTGGTGAATGTGCCTGCTGCGCGTACCGAGAAGTTGGTGGCCGGCGCTATGGTGGAAGTGCTGGTAGGCCTGGACGCAGTCAAGACCAAGGGGCGTCTGACCTTTGTCTCGCCTGTGGTAGACGCAGCCAGCGGTTTGCGCGAGATTAAAATCGAGCTGATCAATCCAGGCGCCAGCGTGCGACCTGGCGTGCCGGCCAGTCTCGATTTAAGCAAGCTCTAAGGCTTGCACTTGTTGAATGCCACGTACATTTTCCGACCAGTGGTACCGAATTGCTGATCTCCGGGTGGCTTTGCGCCCAGGTATCTCCGTGCGACTGCACGAAGAACGGGGTGAGCCCTGGTATGTGTTTCATGAGCGTGCGCATGCTGGTTTTTTCCGGGTCAATCCTGCCACCTATCGCTTCATCTCACAGATGAACGTTGATGCCACGCTGGACGCGGTCTGGCGTGCCTCGTTGCAAACACAACCCGAAGAAACTCCGGGGCAAGAAGAGGTGTTCGAGCTCATCGTGGCGTTGTACCGTGCCAACCTGATTTATGTCGAGGGCGGCGTTGACGAGTCCAAAATCCTCGACCGTTTTCAGCGCAAAAAAGCCAAACCCTTGCTCACCCGCATGTCGGAAGTGCTGTTCATGCGCATTCCACTGTGGGACCCGGAAGCCTGGCTACATCGACACCGCGCCCACATCGATCGCTTGTTCTCTGTGCCCATGCGCTGGCTGGCCTTGCTGGTGTTTTCCTGGGCGGTGGTGGAGTTTGTTCTGGCAGGACCTCGGGCCTGGCAGCAGGCCAGCAACATTCTTCAGTTGAACAACCTGTTGCTGCTCTACCTGGCGGTGTTTGTTTCACACCTCCTGCACGAGTTGTCGCACGCGGCCATGTGCAAATATTTTGGAGGCGAAGTCCGCACCATGGGGGTGATGCTCCTGCTGCTGACCCCCTTGCCGTATGTGGACCTGTCCTCCAGTTGGACTTTCCGTGACAAGTACCAGCGGGCCTGGGTGGACTCGGCGGGGATGCTGTCCGATGCCTTTCTGGGAGCCGTGGCCACCCTGGTCTGGGCCTATTCGCCGCCAGGAGTGGTCAACGAGTTGGCTTACAACCTGATGTTCTCTACGGCGGTGTACACCGTGTTGTTCAACATCAACCCCTTGATGCGCTTCGATGGCTACTACATCCTGGCCGATCTGGTGCAGATTCCGAATTTGCATGAAAAGGCTCGCCAGCAATTCCTGAAGCTATGGCGCGAACGCGTGTTGCAAGTGCCTGTCTTGGAGGACGAGCCTGTGGCGGCGAAAGAGCGCTGGGGGTTGTTGGGATTTTTCATCACCTCCAACATCTATCGACTGATGGTGATGACAGGCATTGTGTTGTTTGTGGCCGATCAGTATTTTGGTGTGGGTTTGCTGGTGGCCGTGGCATTGGCGCTGACCTCGTTTGTGCAGCCATTGCTGCGCATGCTGGCACCGCTGAAGAATCCTTTGTTCCTGTTCCAACACAAGCGTTTGGTGCGGCGCTCGGGGTTGGTGCTGGGTGCCGTGGTGGCGCTGGTGCTGGTGGTGCCAATGCCTGACAGCCGAGTGCTGGATGGTGTGGTGGAAGCGCGTCAATACACGCCGTTGTACACCGAGAGCGGTGGCGTAGTGATTCAAGTCCATGTGCCTCATGGGCAGTGGGTGGAGGCGGGTACTTTGTTGGTGACCCTGCAAAACCCGGAGCTGGAAACCGAAATCGAGGGCGTGCAGGCACAATTGACCATGGCCACCACGCAAGAGGGCAAGGCACTGACCGAAGGCAGCGTGGATTTGTTGCCGATCCGTGAGCGAACGCTGTCCTTGCAGGCGGTTTTGCAGTCCTTGCTGGTGCAGCGTGAGGCCTTGACGGTGCGCGCCCCACATGCCGGCGTCTGGGTGGACCAGGAGTCCAAAGTGCGGCAGCAGGCTTGGATGGCGCGTGGTGCTGAGTTGGGCCGCGTGGTGGACGATCGTGCCCAGGTATTTCTGGGGGTCATTCGCCAGGAGGCAGCCACAGCCTTGCTGGGCATGGAGGAGGAGGAAAGCCGCGTGCGCATTGAAGGCGAGCGCGGCCAGTTGCACACGGCGCAACGCTTCAGCCTGGTGCCCCATTCGCAAAGCACTTTGCCTTCGGCGGCCTTGAGTCCATTGGCAGGGGGCAGCGTGGCCGTGTCCACGGGTGATCCTTCAGGCAAGCAGGCCGTGGAGGCATTTTTTCTGCTGCGTGCGGAACTCACGCCGGAGGCTGAGCGCCGTGTGAGTGATCCTTTGCGCCATGGGCGGGCAGGATGGATCAAGATCCGATTGCCAGCGCGACCCCTGGCCTTGCAGGCTTGGCGCGCTGCCACGCAGTATTTCCAGCGACGCTACAAACTATGAGTGCCTCCTTGTTGCATCAGGTGCTGGAGAAACGCGCCGAGATTCTGGCAGAGGCTTCGGCCCCCCTGGACGCTGCGTTGTGGCTGGGGGGGGCGACCGCTTACCAGGTGCCCACTGAACGATTGGCGGTGCTGCAGTCGCATGGGCCGGAGGCGCCCGTGTCATGGTGGGACCATTGGGGTCACCGGGCGCTGGTGCCATGGCGTCGTTTGCGTCGCCCCGTGGTTCGTTTGCGGCAAAGGGCGCATATTATCCACACCGTAGCCCAAGCGCATAGGCAACAGACCGATGAGGCATTGCGTGTGCATTTGCAAAGCTTGGCGCAAGCCTGTCGCCGTGCCAGTGTGACCGAGCAGATTCAGGCCGAGCAAGAGGCCCTGGCCGGGGTAATGCTGGCGGTGGAGCGCATTCATGGTTTTCAGCCGCACGTTGAGCAGCTCATGGGGGCGTTGGCCCTGCTCGATGGTGACATGGCGGAGATGGCCACGGGGGAAGGCAAAACCCTGACCGCAGCCATGGCCGCCATTGTGGCTGCCTGGCGTGGGCGACCTTGTCATGTGGTGACAGCCAACGACTATCTGGCCAAGCGCGATGCCGAGCTCGGCCAGGCCTTGTTTGCTTTTTGTCATGTGACAGCTGCCAGTGTGGAGGGCGATGTGCCGCCGGATGCGCGCGCTGCCGCTTACAGCCATGACATTGTGTATGGCACTGCCAAAGAGTTGCTGGGCGACCATTTGCGTGACGGCCTGGCGCTGGGCAAGAACCCATCGCGCACCCGTTTTGCCTTGAATGCCGCTCGGCAAGATGGGCGCTTGGGGGGCGATGGTGTGGTCATGCGCGGCATTTTTCAGGTCATCATTGACGAAGCCGACAGCGTGCTGATCGATGAGGCTGTGACGCCCTTGATCATTTCGGCGCAGCGCCCCGACGATTTCCTCGAGCAGGCTGCGCATGAGGCCGTGCGCCTTGCGCGTGATCTGAAGGAGGGGCAAGATTTCAAAATTCAACAGGCCCTGCGCCATGTCGAACTGACCAACGAAGGATTGGATGCCCTGCAGGCGATGGCGCATGGCCTGTCTCCCTTTTGGCAGCATCGCGCCCGCACCCGCGAGCTGGTGGAGATGGCTCTGTATGCCACTCATTTGCTGGTGCGCGATCAGCACTATGTGGTCGAAGAGGAAGAGGTCATTCTGGTGGATGAATTGACCGGCCGCCTGGCCCATCAGCGCACGCTGTCCTTGGGCATGCAGCAAATTCTGGAGGCCAGTCAAGGCTTGCCCTTGTCGTCCCCCAGCGAGGTGTCAGCGCGTCTGAGTTTTCAGCGATTTTTCAGATTGTTTCCTCGGCTCGGCGGCATGACGGGTACAGCCGAAGAGGCGCGAGGCGAGCTTTCATCGGTGTACCGCTTGTTCACTTTGCGCATTCCCACCCACCGGCCTGTGATTCGCTTGCATTGGCCTGTGCAGTTGTATGCTACTCAGGAAGAAAAAATGCAGGCCATCGCTGAGAGTGCCTTGGCGTTTCTGAGCCAAGGGCGAGCCGTGCTGGTGGGCATGCGCAGCGTGGCATCCAGCGAGGCCTTGTACCGATTGGTGTTGTCGATGAAGCAGGATGTGCCGGTGCAGGTGCATGTGTTGCATGCGGTAAACCATGCGCAAGAAAGCGCCATTGTGGCCAAGGCCGGCCAACCCGGCGCGTTGACCATTGCCACCAACATGGCGGGGCGCGGGACGGACATTGCGTTGGAAAGCAGTGTGCGCGAGAAAGGGGGCCTGCACGTCATTCTGGGGGAGGCCAACGATTACGGGCGCATCGACCGGCAGTTGATGGGGCGCTGTGCACGTCAGGGCGATCCAGGTTCGGTGCAACGCTTTATGGCTCTGGACGAGGCGCTGATTCGGCGCTTTGTGCCGCGTTGGTTGCGTGATGGCTGGTCTTGGTTGTACCGAAAAAACCCGCGCTGGGCGCAACGTGCCAGTGACACAATGTTGGCCGTGGCCCAAGCGCGCGCGCAACGGCAGGCATTCCGCCAGAGACAAAATATTTTGAAACAAGACATTGAACTGGATCGGGGGGGCTTTTGATGCAGCACCAACCCCTGCAGAAACTGCTGACTTTCCGTGGTCCGCCAGCGGAATTCTGGGCCTTGATGGCCGAGTCGCTGGCTGCCTCTGTGCAAGGCGAGTTAGTGGTGCTTTATGCACGCCAGCCTGGCGAGGTTGATACGGACAACTGGCAGCCAGTCAGCTTTTGGCCGCAACTGAACCAGGACAAGCTGGCCAGCCTGCTGGGGTGGGTGGATCCGGCCGTGATCGCCAAAGCGCGTGCCGAAGGCGTGGCCCTGGGGCCAACCACGCACGGTGTGTGGCAGGTTGGTGTGATTGCCCTGAGAACCGACGCGGGTCGCTCTGAGTTGTTGATGATGGTTCATATCCCGGTATCGGGCGAACCTTCGCCGCAAGTACGGCAGTGGCTTGGCCTGTACCAATCGGCTCCCAGTATTTACGAGGCTCAACGTCACCTGCGGCAAAGCGAGCGCGATGCTGTGCGCCTGGCCCAGTCGTTGGAGTTGCTGGGCCGTGTGCTGGAATGCCAGTCACTGGATCAGGCGGCGCTGGTGATTGTCAACGAATTGGCCGAGCGCTTTGCCTGCGAAACAGCGTCGCTGTCCTGGCAAGCCCGTGGCGGACTTCGCCTGCGTGGCATGAGCCATGCCGAAAAACCAGATCGACGCAGCGAGTTGTCGGCCTTGCTGGAAGAGGCAGGGCAGGAGGCTTTGTCACAAGGTTGTGAAGTGAGCTGGCCAGGGCAGGGCAAGGCGGTCACCCGCGCGCATGAGCGCTATGCAGCATTGCAGAACCCCGGCCACATGCTGACCTTGCCGCTCAAGCGCCTGGAGTCACATTTGGGAGCCCTCAGTCTGGAGCGCCATCGCATGGCTTTTACCGCGGCCGAAGTCTGGGCCTTGCGCATGATGTGCGACCTGGTGACGCCCTTGCTGGTGGGGCTGGATGCGCAGTCCTTGCCCTTGCATAGACGCCTGGGGCATGAAATTTGGCGCAGCACACCGGCGCGTTTCAAACCGTCCAGTTATGCTGGTCAGCAATTGATGAAGGGGTTGGCGGTGGCGACAGCGGTCATCATGCTGCTGCCCTTGCCCTATGCCGTGGATGCGGGCGCCATTGTGAAAACCGATGCGATGGCTTTTGTAGGTACCCCTTTTGACGGCTATCTGGAATCCAGTCAGACCAAGTTGGGGCAAGCGGTCAAGGCAGGCGATGGCTTGTTCGGCATGGCCACGCGTGAACTGATGTTAGAGCGTGCCGGAATCCTGGCCGACATTGCGCAGTATTCGCGCGAAGCGGAGAAGCGCCGTTCTGCCAACCAGCTGCCCGAAATGCTGATTGCCGAAGCGCAGATGACACAGGCCGCTGCCAAGCTCAAGCAGGTTGAGTACCGATTGGCGAATGCGCAGGCCACGTCGCCCATTGATGGGGTGGTGATTGAAGGCGAGCCGGGGAAAAGCCTGGGCAGTGCCGTGCGCCGTGGCGAGGTGGTGGTGAAGGTGGCGGCGCTGAATCAGCTTTATGTTGAAGCTGCTGTCAATCAACGCGACCTGAGTCGCATTGAAGTGGGGCAGTCGGTGCGATTGACGCTGCTGGCGGACACCGGGCATACCTACAAGCTGCGTTTGACGCGGGTGGTGCCAGCCTCCACGGTGAAGGATGGCGAAAACACCTTCCCAGCGCGTTTGGAGACGCTCACGCCTGCCCCCGAGTGGTGGCGTCCTGGCATGAGCGGCGTGGCCAAGATTGAAGTGGGCTGGCGTCCGTTGATCTGGATTGCGACCCATCGTTTGGTGGACTACCTGCGACTGGCCTTGTGGATTTGGTGATGTCGGTGGTGTGATTTTTTCAGGAACTCTTGTAATGACCCAATCTCATAGACCAGAAGATGCTTGATCAATGGCTTCTGCCAGCGTGAAGTCTTTATCGGTTAAGCCTGCGACATCGTGGGTGCAAAGCCTTACGTGCAGTTGTGTGTAGCTTGACCAGATTTCAGGGTGGTGGTCTTGCGCCTTGGCCAGTTGCGCGATATGGTTGAAAAAATCCACCGCGGCTTCAAAGTTGGGAAATGTCCAAGCCTTGGCGATTGCACAACCATCGGCTTCTAGGGTCCATCCTTTGAGCTGTTGCAGGTTGGCTTGAATTTGTGTGTCGTTGAGTTTCATGCGGATGCCTCGTGTCAGCGTATTTCCGTGGGGCGTGGCATGACTCGGTAGGACAGCATTTT